>Ga0209990_10001170_pt1 | contig 23074 bp, 26 predicted proteins | sample NOAtaG_6_FD_187304 | JGI IMG/M metagenome (GOLD analysis project Ga0209990, IMG submission 187304) | Freshwater lake microbial communities from Lake Erie, under a cyanobacterial bloom - NOAA_Erie_Diel5S_2200h metaG (SPAdes) (version 2) | ecosystem: Environmental > Aquatic > Freshwater > Lake ...
CTGAACTTTTTTTGCGGGAGAAAATCAGCATAAAACCCCTATAACTTTTTTTTACCCATTATTTATCAAAATATGTTTTTTTGAGTTTGTGATTTTTTCAATTTGTGCATTAAACTGTATTTAATTCTATAGTTAAATTTTAAAGCATATTTTAGATACGGTTTAATGCAGAAATAAAAAATAAAAAAAAAATGAAAGATTTTAGAAATTTAAAAAAATTTATTTCAAAAAAATTAAAAATTTTTATTTAGAAACTTTTTAAAAATATTAAAAATTTTTTTTAAAACTTTTGAAAGATTATTCAAACACTTTTTTAAACTTTTCAAAGATTATTCAAACACTTCTACAAAAAATTATTTTATGCATTACACCAGGTCTAATATAATAATTAAATTTTTTAAAGCATATATTAGATACACTTTAACGCATACACACAAAATTTAAAAAAAATTAACTTTTTAATTTACAATTTCAAATATTTGATTATAATATTTAGCTCTTGATATAGCCGTGTATAACATTCTAATTGATTTGAATTTAGTAAAATCTATATATAAATTATTATTTGCCGTCTCTCCTTGAATACTATGAACAGTATAAGCATGTCTAAATTCTACGCCTATTTTTTCAGGTTTTGAATATATTATTTCACCATTACAATAATTTTGATAATTACCATCAACCATATATTTCTCTATATGACTAAACATAGTATTATATTTTTCTCTTAATTCTCTTTCACTAACTAAAATCATATCCTCTTTAATATACTTATTTTTTAGTTGATCAGTATTTATTTTTTGTAAGTTCAATGAATCTTTTATATTGTTATAAAACTTGTCATAATTTGAATTTATAGCATTCTCAATATAATAATTTAATTTTTCAGATTCATTAATTTTATCAAATTTCTGGTAAAATGAATCTCTACATGATTTAATCATTTTTCTTAATTGTATTGATATATTTTCAAGCTTACTACATTTACATCTAAATGATTTTTCATAATGTTGATGATAATCAAAACAAGAATCATTCATTTCAAGAATTATATTAATATCATTATCTTTTCTAGCTTTATCTATTAAATACTTATCTATAACAGGCGGTAATTGGTATCCTAAGTCTCCACACATAATTATATTTTTACCTCTCTTTACGCATATCTCATTAAATAAAAATTTCTTTTCATATTCCGTCATCATTGAACACTCATCAAAAACAAAAGTCTCAAATCTTTTAAATATTTCATCACGATGAGGTTTATTTAATGCCCTATACCATACGCTATTATCAAATACAGTTGCACCTTGTTTTTCATATTCTTTTACTTTATTACTTGATAATTTCCAAGACACCGCAAAATATCCAACATTAATAAGTCCTTTATCAATTAAGATATTATGAGTTTTACCACCACCTCCTACTCCAGTATGTAATTCTTTCTGATAAAATTCTTTTGCTTCATTATTATCAGTTAATTTATATACATCATTATCTGTGTTAAGTAGATGTGATAAATATTCACTGCATGCTGAATTCTCAAATGTCTTTCTGCCTTTAGGTCCAAATGTATTATTTATTTTACATTCATGAGGTTCATAATAAATACCATCAACACATACACGAATTATTTTAGATTCTTCCATATTCATTAACTGATCAATTAAATTTAAACGTTGATATGCTGTAATTTGTCCGGCAATATGACGATTATTAGATAATTTCATTTTTTTATATGAAATTCTAGCTTCATTATCATAATCATTATAATACATATCATAACCTTTAGATTTTATAGTTTCAAAATATTTTTTATCACCAGACATATATATATTATTGCATTCTCTAATACTACCAGAAAGACCAACCCATTTTGAATAATAAGGTATAGGTATTTCTTTAATTCCAATTTTAATTACTTCTTTTTTATCAAGCATATCACCTTTAAATTCAAAATCAATTTTACGCCCATATGCCCCCATTATTACTTTAAATTTTCCATTCTGATCATTTAAAAAATTTAGTTCTGAATCAGTATATATATTATTATTAACAAACCATTTTAAGTTATCATTATAAAAGTTAAATTTATTAGAACATTTAGATAAATCTAAATCAGTTATATAATAATAACCTTTCATTTTATAATTATCAACTTTACGAAAATTATTAATACCACCTAAAAATCCATTATAATATTTACAATTTTTAAATTGAGTATATGCCTTAGTTTCATCAATATGAGAAACATCATTAACATTATATTTTTTAACATCTTTGAAATCTATAGTTCCATTCCAATGACAACCATTATTTATAAATTTTTGCACTTCTGGAAATAGTAAAGGATCTAGTTTAGTATCATCTAAGCCATATTCAATCTCAAATTTATTAATAGTTTCAATAAAATCATTTTGTAGTGAATAATGTATATTCAATGTTTTTATACTATTGATACCATAATAATCCTTAGTGAATACAAAAAAATCTTTATTTTTAGTTAATCGTTCTTTTATATTAATAAGTGTATTTCTATCAACAAATTCAATATTTTTATAGTCATTCGTAAATAATGTATTAATGCTATCCTGATTTATATCTAAATGATTTAATCTAGTATTAATAAATTTAAATACCTTAAGAGGTAATTTTTTAGAAATATATCTTAAAAATGTATTTGTATTAAATGGTTGTGTAATTTCTACGCCTATTTGTAAATCTTCGCATATACTAGGGATATCATCAGCAGAAATACCTTTTTCATATTTTTTCAAATAATTTTCTTTTACCTCACCAGTCTTTAAAGTTTTTCCTATTATTTTATTTTTAATAGATTCATATTTTTTAGAACTAGAACTAGATTTAGACATTTCAATATTATCATTACACCATTTAATTATAGGTGTAAAAAAACAATGACTAACACCATCTCTATAGTATTGTTTAAAATATGTTTGAGATAATCCAATATCTTTAGAAAATATGAATTTTGGAGAATCAAATTGACCACTTGAATTTTTTAGTTGCCATATAAATTCTTGACTTCCAGTTCTATAATCAGATGTTCTCACAGAATCCCACCATTTATTATAGTTAGAAGTTAATTTTTCTATACCATCTTTTACTATATTTCCATTTATTTTAATAATAATTCTATATTGACCAACTAGTTTATTTTTTTTTACAAGACTTCTTAATAGCCATTCTTCACCTATTTCATTTTGATTAGTTATAGTCTCTATAATAGTATTTGATTTAGGTATTAACTGTTTATCAAAATAGTTAAAATCAGTATTTTGTGATAATAATTTATCAACAAATGTTTTTTTAGGAACCTTTTTATTTTTATATCTTTTATCAGTTTGTATGTTAATGAATTTTTTAGTAGATGGATTATATATTTTAGATTCATCAGCATAATAGTTAGTTAATCCTTGTCTTACTACTTTACGATTCCATTCTAGAAATTTCTTAGTAAATTTATTATTTTTTTCAATAATTTTAGGTTTATCAGGTGAAGTATCATTATTCAACAATACTTTAAGAGAATTTAATTTGTTTGTGTTGGACATCTTATAATTCAGAAAGTTTTTTTAATTATAATTTATAATTAGAAATTTATTTTTGTATAATAAACGAATTATTTTCTTAAATCAATTTTTAAAAACATTAATTAATTAAATTAAATTTGGTATATAATTATAAAAAAAATTACACCAAAATTTTAAATTTTAAACAAAAAAAAAATAAATTACTCACATGTAATTTCAGTCTTAGGTATTTCAACTTTATTTATTTCAACTTTATTTATTTCAACAAATTGACTTAATATAGGATTCACTGGTCTTTTATTAATAATATTATAAATTAATTGGTTGTTTAATTTAGAAATTTCAATATTATAACTATTTTTCAATGTATCCTTAATATTCTTTATTAATTCATTCATCTTTTGATTAGCAAAAACAATTTTTCCATTGTTGGGCATCTTTATAATTAGATCATATAACACCATTCTTTTATTATATATTGAGATAATATTTTTTTAATTAATAAACGAATTATTTTCTTATATTCTTTTTAATTGTATAAAGCTACAACGTGATCAACTTTTCTTTTATTAAAACACCTATAATTTTTCTTATATGTCTCTTTATTTTTTACATCTTTGAATAATAATTTAATAATCCAATTATTCTCAAGAATGAAAGCGGTATTATATAGACTACTATGATTTTCATGTAGCCACTCATAAATATTCACATTACCATTGAAATAAAAATCATTATTAGCTGATAAATATGGGGGATCACATAATATTAAATTGTTTTTTTGATTATAAAATTTAATGGCGTCTATTGCATCAATGTTTTGAAATGATATTTTTTCAGTTCTTAAAAAATTCATTATAGGGATATCTAAAAATTTAGATATATCTACAGGTTTTACATTTCCAGGAGGATATAGTCCAGGTCTCATTTTATGATATTTATGTTTTATAAAGTAAGCATATACGTCATCATTAGAGCTTGTCAAATTTAGATATTGTTGTTTAGTAATAAAATTATTTTGCTTATCGAAACATAGGTCATTTACATTACTGATAAAATTTTTAACTTTAACATCATCAGATAAAATTTTATATAGATCAATTAAGTTCTTATCATTGTCATTTAACACATAATTAAATTTTTTAGGGTGAAGGGTTGATATATAGTATGACAGGGCAGATGATCCACAATAAGGTTCTACTATAGTGTCAATACTATTAAAATCAATATGTTTAGATAGGATTTCATAAATTTTTTCAACCTCTTCCCTTTTATTACCAACATAAGGAAAAATAAAATGGGTTTTCATATTTATATTTTATAAATAATTAATAATAATTTTTTAAACTTATGTATAATCTGTTTCATCTACTGGGCGTTTGCAATAACAACAGAATCCATAAGATATAATTTTAGAACAACATACGAAACATAATCTAGGGGAATTACAACATGATGATTTTTTACCAAAATATGACCAATATTTCTGATGACAAAGACCACATTCATATGAATCATTTTTATCTGATTCTGTTTCTATATAGTCTAATTCAAGTTCGCATTCTTGACAGTTAAGAATATGATCAGTAATTATTTTATCATTCATATATACTTTACTACATCTATTACATCTTCTAACTTTATTTAATTCTTTATATAATTTTTGTTTTAGTTCAGTTGGATTTATAATTAATTCACCATCATATGAATTAATCTGAAATAATACTTTTTCTATATCATAATTCATTAATTCAGCTGATTTATATAAACAATCTATAGAATACGCATTAGGTTTATTTAATTTTTCTATGTCAAGAGAGACTATAACATTATGTTTAGTAGCTATCCGAATTTGATCAAGATTTAATAATTTTTCAAAACAATCATCCATTTATTATTAAATTATTAGTGTAAAATCTTTATAATAAAATAACTCACCATTTAAAATCAAGTATTATTTTTAGTAATAAAATCAATATGTTTTCTTGTTTTAGCATGTCTATACTTTTCTCGTAATTGAATACTAGAACCACATTCACAATCCATATATTTATTATATTTAGTTTTATTATCATTTCTCCATTCTTTCTTAGATCTTCCTGGAATAACTTTATTAATACATTCAATATTTTCTATATAGAATCTTTCACGCTTCAACAAATCAGATTTACAACTAATTTTATTACAATTTTCAACTAATACAATTTTAACATCGCCCAGTTGTAATAAATCAAAACATTTCACATAATTATATCTTCCATTTGACCATCTTTTAAAATCTTTTATATGCTGTGTAAGCCTTTCACTTAAATTTTCTTTTGTAGTTGATCCTATATAAACTCTATCATCATGATCTGAGATAATTTTATATATTTTAGCCTTAGCAAATGTATTTTCAGACATTTTATATTAAATAATACATTTTTTATAATATAATACAACTTAATTAAGAATAAATTAAAAAATTTATTTCTAAATTATCTATATATAAATAAATATGCCTCGTAAAACAAAAACATCTGAAAAAGATAAAAAAGAAAAAGTTAAACCAACTGAAGAAGTTAAACCAACTGAAGAAGTTAAACCAACTGAAGAAGTTAAACCAACTGAAGAAGTTAAACCAACTGAAGAAGTTAAACCAACTGAAGAAGTTAAACAAGAAAAAAAAAGAAAAGATCATACATCAGAACCATTTAAGATTGTAAGAAAAAATAAATTAGAATTAGTAGGTTCATCTAGATCACAAATAAAACGTGTATCTAAATTAAATAAATAATTTATTTTTCAACTTTTTTAAGAAACTCTTCAAAAATAACTTTAAACTCTTGTATATGATCATTTGATATTTCTATAGTTTTAGTTTCATTACAACATTTACTATTTGAATGAATAGTTAATTTAATTTTAGTATTTATATTTGACGTGTCATTTGTGCCTTCTCCTTGCATACAAGGAAAACATAAACCTAATATATTTTTCATTATAATATAGTTATATATTAATCTGTATGATAAACTGCACCTACTGTAGAGGTAAAGTTATTACCAGTGTGATCAAAGAAAATCACAACATCACCAACGGCTGGGGTAATATTAGTATTTCGTGCTGACGGCAACGTTAATGCTGTATTTATTAATGCTGTTGTTGAAGTATCATTAGTATAAGCATTTACTATAGAACCACCTGAAACATGAAATTGAACTGCTGACGGTTGATAGTTATTAGTCAAGTTTAAAAATGTGTTAGCGTTAGCTGTTGAAAATGGAACATTAATTAACCATGAAACATCCGCATTGACTGCATCAACTCTAGTTATAACACCAATTTTAATATTAGTTGTAGAGTTATTTACACTAAAACTACAACTAATTGAAATATTATCTATAGATACATAATTAGTATATGGTTCACCTGATAAATCAACCAATAAAGCGTATGTATCTGTTGTGATAGTTCCACTAGCATATAGTGCTCTAGTTTGCCTACTAGAAGCCAATGTATTAGTAAATAATTCACCGTCATTTGTTATACCTGCATTTATATATGATCCTGCTTCTGTTTTTCCAGCTATGACGTTTCGACCTAAATTGACTGACATGTTGCTAGCTATAAAATCTTCTAATCCTAGAATTTGCCCGCTTATGGATTTTGTTAGTAATCTGAAGCCTAAGAAAAATGATGTTTGAGGTGTTGCACCATTAGTGTAAGTATATCTTAAATAACGTCCAAAACAAGGAGCACTAAAATAATCTAATGTTAAGCTACTATATGGACGTGTAAATGTTCTAATGACATTTAACCCTCCACTATCACTATACCATGTGCCTACTAATGTTCCCGTTTGATCAGCATATAATTGTGTTTCAATTTGAGTATATCCATCTAAATCCATTATACCACTATTATAAACACCACCATTTCCTAAATTTGCAGTTGTATATATACGGTATCCATCGGCTTTTTGATTAACATATGTTTCTAAAGGGTTTGAGGCAACACCAACTGATCTTACTACAATAGAATCTGAATCATCACTAATAGATTGATTTAATGGTAAATTTCCCTGTCTGAAGTTTCCATAATAGGTATATAGTCTTAAATAAGTCTGATTTGATACACTCGTGTTTTCTAATCTAACCCTAAAATATCTTTTGCCTTTAACTGCAACGTGAAACTCATGAATGTTAGCGCTTACACTAAATCCATTAGATGGAAATGTATCAGTATTAGTTCCATCATTTGAGAAATCAAAATAGAGAGTCCCTGCTTGGTCAGTCTTACACGATACCATGACATCATTTAAATTATTAATTAATTCATATGTTCCCGTGTATGTCGTTGAAGCAAGAATAGGGGTTGTTGTTGTATTTAGAACACTTAATGATGAGTTCGTATAACTGACATTTAAACTTCCAGTATCTACTGTTAGAGAATCTAATATAGCATTGTCAATAGTCAATGATCCCCCTGCGTCTGATACTGGCACTGGATTACCATTAGAAACATCAACATTATTAATTTGTATAGTTGTATCAGCTAATAACCGTCCACTGTCTAATGTAAGGGAATCTAATATAGCATTGTCAATAGTCAATGATCCCCCTGCGTCTGATACTGGCACTGGATTACCATTAGAAACATCAACATTATTAATTTGTATAGTTGTATCAGCTAATAACCGTCCACTGTCTAATGTAAGGGAATCTAATATAGCATTGTCAATAGTCAATGATCCCCCTGCGTCTGATACTGGCACTGGATTACCATTAGAAACATCAACATTATTAATTTGTATAGTTGTATCAGCTAATAACCGTCCACTGTCTAATGTTAGAGAATCTAAAGTAGTATTTTGCATCAAAATCTCGCCATCATCTGAAATTCTTACAGCCTTATTAACATCCCTATCATCTAAACCATATATTAAGATTTTATTTTGATTACTCATTTATTATTACTTTATATATAACAATAAATTTTTTAAATAAAAAGTTAAAAATGTATTCAATGTTAAAAAGTGTTCTTTAAATCCCAATTTATTTTATGTCTTCAGTTTTAATGCTAGTTGCTCTTTTATAAAATTATATTAATTTTCACCAGATCTAAATAATAATTCAAATTTTCTATATTATAAAAAGAAAAATTTTTTACGAAATAAACACATTATTATTTTCATATTTTTTAGTAAAATGATTTATAAATGTGTTTTATGTGATAAAAATGTAAAAATAGAAGTATATACAATAAATAATATTGATGAATTTGTTTGTCCGGATTGCTTACAAAAAAAATTTAAATCAAGATGTATAAAATGTCAAAAATATATAATGATATCACCAAATGAAGTTTCAAAATGCTTTCAATGCTATAAAAAAATATATATTGATTAATTTATTTTTTTGATTTAGTTTTATCATTTTTGCTTTCTAAAGTATCAATATATTCTGATAATTCATTATATCTACAACATGAGTATAAAGTATTAAATTTTTTAAGAAAATCATCATTACCATTTTTTAATTGTTCAAGTGATTTTTTATATTTATCACTTAGTTTTTTATAGTTTGATGTTTTCCAATCTAGATTTTCAGGTAATAATGATATTGTGTATAGTTTATTAAAGATCAAATCTTTATTTTTATCAAGTAAATCTTTATTTTTATTATTACTCATTATAAATAATAATAATCTTTTTTTATAAATTATTATTCATGTTCAAATTGGTAAAAAAAAATAAGTAAATATAACAAAAATATAAAAAATGATAATCCAGATAAAAATAGATGATAAATCAATAATATTAGATTTAAACAAAGAAAATAATGAACATATGATAACTGAAAATGATGAAAATGTTATGACTGAAAATAATAAAGAAGAACAAAAACCAATTGAAAAAGAAATAATTAAAAAAAAGAAAAAAGGTAAAAAACCATCATATTTATGTAAATGTGGATCTAAAATAATAAATAAAAAATCATCAATTGATAGACATTTTAATACATTAAAACATAAAAATAACTATATAATATATAATGCCTTACCAAATACTAAATAAAGCTGGTGGTTATTTCGTATGTAAAGAATCAAACCCTAAACAATGCCTTTCATTAAAACCACATAAAACATTAGAAAAAGCACAGAGGCAAATGTCAGCCGTAATAATAAGTGAAGCAAAAAAGAAAAGAAAAAATAAGATTAAAAAGAAAAAATAAGATCAAAAATATAATATTTATTTATCATTAAAATATAAAATGACAACATCTTTATTAAGAGTAAATAATATATTAAATAAACCATTAACAGGCAATGGGATAACTCTACAGGGCACATATTCAGATAAATCAATGTTTGAATCATCATTGAATTATCCTCTTACATTACCAAAAAATGCTAAAATAGGTTTATTGGATTGTTCTATAGAACTTTCAAATGATTATATAATAGTAGAGACTGATTCTAATCAAGATATAGATTATATAACTGTTCAAATAGATGAAAAAAAATATTCAACCTATTTACTACCAGGAAAATATAAATTAGAAACATTTAAAAATATGTTGGAATGGTCATTAAATGGATGTATGGATTTTCGAGGACTTCTAGCTGATAATTATGAAACAGGTTTTAATTTTAGTTGTCCTTTATATACACCAGAACAAGTAAATTTAAAAAATATATTAAAAATACAATGGGATAGATCAGATCCAGTATCACAATTAGATGAGGAAAATTTAGACATATTATTCGCAGATTTTGATGATCTTAATTCTTCTATAACTTCAGAGGTTTTGGAAGTAGGAGATGGAGCCGTTGCATATTCAAACCAATATTTTACTAAAGGATGCGGGACAATTTCAGCCACATTAGGCTCTTTAGATGGTATGTCAGCTGATAATAATTTATTCTGTATGGGTTTATCTATGCCATCTAGAATACCTAATAATTCTAGTGCTGATGATGAAACAAAAGCTATATTTTTTGGTGTTATGGTTGGAACCACTACCACAGCTGGTTTTACTGACTTAAAATATAGATTAATAACTTATCCAACTGTATCAGTAAAATCAAATGAATACCTTCAAGCTAATTGTATAACTGATATAGATATTTATATGAGATTAACAACTCCAAATACTAATGAAGATCTTCAACTTAATGAATTAATCTTATTTGATGATGGTTTTCCATTATCAGCAGTAGAAGGTGATATAATATCAATACAAGCATCAACAGATATAAATGATAAAAATTCTATTGGAGGAAATTATTATATAATTGTGGAAAGAGGAGATGATATATACCAAGCAGAAATAATATATGAAAAATCATCATTTTTACAATGGAATATGAACAATGTAAATATAACAAAAGAATATACGAATCCAAATGATAATATAACTAGATCTTACAATCTTCAAAATCAAGATAGTATAAAAGATTTAGTTGGAACATGGATTATATACCAATCAAATTATACAGTATCAAATATGAAAATGACGACTGATCCTTTTCATATTGTTGATCCAGCAAATAATACACATGTTAATTTAAGAGATCATAGTATTGATTTAAAACAACCAGTTTTACGAGATATATTAGCATGTAATGTTTCATTTGATTTTAGAGAATATAAAATTTGGAATGACTTATTTCAATTTCAATCTATTTATTATCTATTCAGATTATCAACGAGAGGGGAAATAACAGGTGTGAGACCTATTGATTACTATAGGTTAAGATTTCCAATAAATATTTTAATTGATAATATGGATCTAAATTCTTATGATACGTCAATTAAAGATAAAGAAAATTTATTATATTGTTTAAGTGAATCTAATTTAACTGATTTCAATGAAGATAGAATTTCATCAGTTCGCTATGTTTGTCAAAATCAACCATTAATGATATCTTTACGTAATAAAAACCCTATAACATTAAATAAATTAAAAATGAGACTTACTGATAATTATTATAGAACATTCGACCTTAACCCAAATATAGAAACACATCTTAATTTATTAATATCTGAAGGTGAATTATTGAAACAAACATAATATTTTTTTATCATAGTATATTAATTAAATGAATTTCGGAACTAATGAAGGATTAAACCGTGAGGGTGATAAAATACAAATGATTAAAAATTCAGTTGAAAATGAAATAAATAATGATACGCCTAAAAAGAAAATTGGTTTAAATAATATTTTTCATAATTTTAAACCAAAAAATACAGATAAAATAAAACAAGCTAAAAAAAATAAAATAGCTATGAAAAACAATAGTCCTAATGGATTTTAATATTTTTTTAAATTAAATTTTGACATATAGGATTTTATAGAATCATCTATATTAGGTTTAAACCATAATACAAATTTTGATAATGCACCAGCACTCATTGCATCATTCCAATTCTCATTATCTTTATGTCTAATATCATATAAACGTTTTCTCTCATCTCTTATTTTTGGATCATGTGTAGTATAATCTAATGCGCCTTTTTGCCCAAAGTGAATGGTCTTAATTTTTACTTTATCTTTATTGTAGAATATAGCCATTAATTTTTTTAATGGATTTGTAGAATCTTTAATTTCTACATAAACCGGTTTTTTGTCATTATTATTCATTTATATTAAATTAATACAAAAATTTATGAGTTTTTTTATAACAAAATAATATATTTATATTAAGTAAAATGAACGACGCAGATAAACAAGATTTGATGAACCAAGTATTTCAAATGCTACAACAAAATAAACAAAAAGATTCTCCATCTTTAACTAAAGAGAAAAAGACTAGAAAGAAAAGAGAATATTCAGAGGAAGAAATGGAAGAATTAAAAAATAGGTTAAAACGTGCTAGAGAAAAGAGTCTAGAAAGCAGACAGAGTAAAAAGGAATTGAAAAAAGACTTAATAACTCAAGTAAAAGAAACTGTTAAATCTATGCCCCCAGTTGATAAATTGAAACAACAAAATCAACAAAACAACCAATTACAACAATCAAATCAAGTTCTTCAACCAGTTCAACAACATCAACAAGTTCAGAATAAAATTCAACAAGTTCAACCATCACAAAATTTTAACTTTGATCAAGATAAATTAACAAAAGAATTAATAACTCAAGTTGAGAGAATAATGGATAATAAATTATCTAAACTACAGAAAGAACAAATGATGAAGAAACTAGAAGAAGAAAATAGATTAAAACAAATTGAGGAAACTAAAAAAAAATTAGAACCACCAAAATTAAAGCCTCATAAATCGGGGGAACCTAGAACATGGAAAATATTTGAAGAGTTTAGGCTATAAAATAAATATCATGAATTATTATTAAAGAGAATGTCAAAACATAATGAATTAAAAACTATAGATAATAAAGTAGTAGATATATACAAAGTAAAAGATAAATCGGATGACTGGATTATGCCAAAAACTAAGATATGGAATGGTCAAAGTCTCAGATCCCTATTAGTCGCCCCAGCAGGATCAGGAAAAACGAACTTTTTATGTAATATGCTGTTATCTGATCAGATGTATTTAGGTGTATGGAAACCAGAAAATATATATATATTTAGTGGATCCATAGAAGCAGATCTAAAGATTCAAAAGATTATAGAGATGCTTGGGATACCAGAGGACAATGTATTTGATAATTATTCTGATGAAGCTTTAGGTGTTATATTTGAATTATGCAGAGAATCATTTTCTGAAGCTTTAAAAAATGATGAAAAGCCGGAACCATGGTTAATCGTCTTAGATGATGTCTCATTCGGAGGTCAGTTATTACAAAAACGTTCTGGTTCATTATCTAAAGTCTTCTGTAATTGCCGTAAATATGGATGTAGTATAATAGTGTCAGCTCAAAAATTATCACAAATTCCTCAAGTATGCCGTAATAATGCAAATGCGGTTGCTATGTGGAGCTCACCTAATAGAGAACTAGAACATTTATCAGAAAATTTTGATTATACACCATCAAAGAATTTTTTTAAAGAAATGTTTAGGGATGCAACAATTGATAAACATTCATTTCTTACGGTTGATTTGACTAATGAAAAGGATAAAATGTATTCTAAAAGTTTTCAGAAATATTATGATATATAAAATTAATAGAGTCGTATGTATTGTAAATTTTGCGGATGTTATACATCATTTTTTAGTTTATCTTATTTTTGTGATTTTTGTTCAAATCTAAGAAGGGCTATTTTACTTTATGGTCATAATATCATTAATGATGCACTTGTAAATGAAATAGGATTATCACTAATAAAAACATCTGATTCTCTCAATGAATCATTAGAAAATGAAGAAAAAATAAAAAAAGATTAATCTTATATTATTATAATAATGCCTACACCAAAAGATAAGGAATTATATAATAAAGCTAAATTAGAAGCTGATAAAATATATAAAAAATCTAGTGCATATAAGAGTGGATTTATAGTAAAGAAATACAAAGAATTATATAAGAAAAAATATGGATCTGATAAAGCATATATTGATGATAAAAATGAAAAAAATTTAAAAAGATGGTTTGATGAAAAATGGGAAGATATAGGAGAGGGTGAATATCCTTTATATAGACCAACTAAAAGAATAAATTCAAATACACCAAAAACAAAACAAGAACTTACAAAATCTAGGATAAAAGAAATGGATAAACTTAAGCAAAAAATTAAAGGTAAAAAAAATCTTCCAAAGTTTTAAAATAAATTATTAAGTATATATTAAATATAAAAAAATATATAATAAAAGTAAATGGGATCAGCATTACAAGACTATCTAAATAGACTTCAAAATTATGAAGGTTTGCAGAGTGAATTAATAAATGAAGCTCAATTAAAGCAGGGTAGAACAGAACAGATTTTAGGTGCTCTGGAAGGTCTGGGTTTGCCTGCCGGCTTTGAGGGTATTCAGTCATTAAAAGAATATTTAGTAAATCAAGGTAAAGATATATTAAATAATAAATTACCATCAGTAGCTAATTTGAATGTCAATCTTAAAGGGGATGGTGGATTATTAGATAACGTATTAGAAAAAGCAAAAGGAGTTGCTAATGATTTAATTTTAAGAGATCCTCAAGGCAATATAATACCAAATGATTTATTGACTAATATTACTTCTAAATTGAGAAGTGCAACAGAAACATTACCAGAACCAGGCGGTGATTTCTTAGGTAATTTAACTAGTAAATTAAGGGGTGTTTTACCTGGTGAAGGAAATGATATATTATCTAATGTTGGTGGTAGATTTCAAAATGTAGCTTCTCAACTAACACAAGGTAAATTAGCAGATGTTCAAAAAATTGGAGGTCGTTTATTAGGTTCAGAGAATCCAGAAATGGAGGGTGTTTTACAAAGACAACTATTAAGCAAACTACCACTAAAACAAGCTACTCAAAAATTATCTGAATTAAAGGCTAGAGCGGAAGGTGTTGTAAGAGATGGTGAAATTGTATCACCTGAAGCTAGACAAGGTTCTTTAACAGCTTTATCTAGAGAAGACTTAAACGCTAGATTACCATCAGGTGGAAACTTTCAAAGTGAAATAAATAGTTTAACAGGAGCACAAAGAGATCAATATATTAGAGTAATGCAGGGAGACCCGACAGAAATGGGAGAATTATTACCAGAGCATTTATTCGATCATGCTCAATTTGTGGGTTCTCAAATGCGAGAAGCTGGTATATTGAATCCAGAAGAGATATTACCAGAGGCTAAACAAGCAATGGCAGAGGCATTTGATGCTTTACCTAGGGTATTACCTCGTTCTATGGCTAAGATATTACCAAATGGACAATTGACAAGACAACCAGCGACAACGAGCGATAGAATAGGAGATTTATTTAAAGCAGTAAAACAACAGAAAGAACAAGCACAACAAGAATTAGAAAAAATGACTCAAAAACCTCAACCAGTTCCAGAAAGCCCAGCTACTCAAACAGAATCTCAAAATCCATCAACTAGATCACCAGCAGAAGAAGTTCAACAAGGAACCGATGCATCAGAAATAACACCAGCACAAGAAGGAAAACAACCTTTAGAAACTGGATTAAATGAAGGTGATGTTGCAGGTGAAGAACTTACTAATGTAGCTAAATCAGGATTGAGTGGATTAGGTGAAACTCTTGGAGAATCAGTAGGTGAAGGTGTTGGTGAAAGTTTCTTAGGTGATTTAGCTGGACCAGTAGGTGGTATTATTGGTATAGCGACTTTGATTGGTTCTTTAGTTGAAGCATTTAAACACCATGATACACCTCAACCTGCTATACCAGTATTACAAGCTGGTACTGATTGAGATTAATTTTTAATTATTTTTTTAGAGATATTTTTTAAATTTTATTTTGTTAGATAATATTAAATAAAAACTAAATAAATGAGCTTGTTAAGAATATATAAAAATATTTCTGTTCAGTCTGGACCCTTTGATGTAAAAAATCGTAGAATTACATTTAAAGAAGATCTAGCGGAAAATGAAACCATAGACCATAGTAAAAGTTATTTTATTGCAAATGTTGAACCTGTTGGTGCTGTAGAATATGATGATGAGGTATTTACTGGTGATGTTAATAATAAACCTATTCATGGTTATTATTTTGGTAATAATTATCCAGATTCTGGCTTAAATGTTAATTTATTAGAGGATCGAAAAGTTTATAGTAATGGTGATGCAGTATATAGATCATCTTGTTTAGTTCAAAATTCTAGGCTCGATTCTTTTACTAAAGGAAATTTAGAATCTAATAGAAATATTAATTTTCTAAATAATACTTTATCAACTTTTATGGTTGATGATGACATGCAACAAAATGAATCTTGGCAAGGAAATTACAGAACAGAAAATTTTTCATTATTTCCATATAATAATACTCATTTCTCTAATCTTTCTTGGTTAGGACCAACGGCTTCAACAGAAGGACCCGCTAATGTTATAATTCCAATGAGTGATTTATATATGTTAGGTAAGGACGAAATGCCTTATATGCTAGGTCAGCTGACTTATCAATTAGAGCTGGAAAATCAAGATCAAATTTTAGCTGAATACCATAAATATACAGGAAACGATGATTGGCAAAATAAAAGACCGATTGCTTGCGCAAATATTGATGATGCAAGCGATAGTAGAAATACTGTTGAATTATCTACACCAAATAATAATAGAATAATGGTTGGTGATAAGGTTATGGTTAGATGGACTGAAGATGATGATCAAAATGAAAAATTATATTATACGTTAGTTGAAGGTGTAGATAATGATTTAATTACTTTAGATGATGATGTTTTCCCAGATGCAGAAATAGCTTTATCTCAAATAAGCATTGAAGTATATAATGGTGGTGTTATTGAAATAACTGGTGTAATAGAAGCTGGTAATAATATAACCTATCAATTTATAGATACATTAGAAAAAATACCTTTTTATATTGGTGAACGTGTTTTAATTGAATATGTTTCTAATACTGACCCAACACAAAGACTTAAAATATACAGAACTATAACTAATATTACTTTAAATGATGTAGATGGAACGGTTGTTTTTACTGTTGATGGTGATCCTTTAGTTGAAGGAGTTGAAGGTATTACTTCTTACATGTGGACACCTCTACTTAAAACAGAACCAACTTTTAGAGTCAATGAAATTCAATTAGTATCATGGCGTCTTAACTACGGTAATAATGAAGTATTTAATCAATTGAAATCTCAACCTATGTTATATGATAAATTAGTAGTTGAACCATTTAATAGATTAAGTAGCTCTACATTCCAGAAAATTTATGAATTACCAGTTGGAACTAGAAAATATTTATTCTTGAATAAGCTTACAACATTACTTTCTAACGATCGTAATTTAGCTTCTTGGAGAACTTACTTAGATCAAATACCAACAGTTGACAGAGATGTTGATGATGGTCAATCTTTGCATAAAGATAAAATTATAAAATTTCTACAAAATGATTTAAGATCATTATATAAAATTTCTAGAATTCAAGATGATCATGATTTAGGATATTCTGGAGTTTGTATTTTACCTGATGTAAATCAAAGTGGCAACCCTTCACCTATGCTAGATCTAAGACAAAACGCAAGACAAGGACCAGCTACAAATGATAAAGACCCTGGAGTTCTTTTGGATGCTTCATTATTGTATTTGTATTGTTGGACAATGGCATCAATTGAATTTTAAATTTAATTAAAAATTAAAGGTTTTTTTTTTATTATTTTTTTATATATCTAAATTAATAATATACGTATTAATTAAAAAATGGCTAACTTATTAAATCAGGTAAAGACTTATAAATTATCTTACCCAAGATCACAAAAAGATACTTATCAACCTCTAAGTAGTGTTGATTGGCTTATTAGATTAGATCCCGGTTTTGAAATTGTAAAAAATAGTATTTTTGTAAGTGGTAATTTATATATAACAGTTGATGGACTACCTTATGATGCAAACCCAGATGCATTACCAGCTACTAATGAGGTTTATTATGATAACTTTTCAGGATGGCATGCTTTGTTTGATGTGTGGAGCTCTGATTTAAATCAGCAAAATGTAGAAAATTTTGATAACTACCCTAGATTTATGAGAATGATGACAATGACTACTAAAAACTCTTCTTCGTTGTCTTCTAATTTAAGTGAAACAGTAGAAGGTAGAGTTGGTCATCACTCACTAACACCATATATTTTAAGTGGTGAAGAAATTACAGGAGAAGGTGGCGATGCAGTAAATGTTAATGGTATGCCTATAAATATTAAACCATATATAGCAGTTAATAGAACTAATAGAAATATTAATTATTCAGATGTTCCTATTGGTATTCTATTGCATACACGCTTAAGCCCCGTAGAAAATCTTTTATTTGGACCCGATGCATTACCGGCTACTAGCGGAATTAGTTATTATCTTAAAAATCTTCAGTTAAATTGGCAAGTTCAACCTGTTCAACAAACTACTCAACCACTAACAATGGGTAAAATTAGCTGGAAAGATTATACATTATCATCTAAAACCTCTTCAATTGAGGTTGAAGTGCCTATACCTACACAAAATATATGTATGACTTTAGCTTTAGAAGATAACTTAATAACTGGAGCAAATCCTGAAAATGAGACCAATGGTCTTTATAATCTACCACATCCTACGGCAACTAATTTTCTAGATTGTTCTAATGTTCAATTTTTCCTAAATGATACTAATAATAATTTATTATCATTTGAATTGGAAGATCTTGAAGAACAAATAATGAATTATAAATATTCTATGGGTGTAAGTGAGGTTTCATATTTTGATGATATCACTATAAAAAATGCTGGCAATTGGTCAAGTTTTGGCTTAGGTTTAAATATGTCTGGGCTTCTTCCTGTTGGAACTAAAATAAGTATGGTTTTAAATAGTCAAGATGCAAACGGACCAGATACTAATAAAATATGGCGGGCTAACTGTTATTTTAAAGGTATGATAACCCTTTAAAAATTGAAATATAATTAAATTTAAAATGTTATTTTACTATTTTTTTTTTATCTATTTAAATTAATATATAATTCGTAATGAGTAAAACAACAAAACAATTAGATCCATTATACCATAATGTATCAAATGGAAGAACTGAATTTAGAATAGATAGCGAAAACCTAAAATATAGTGATATGAGATTACTAAATGTATTATTTTTAGATGAAAATGGCGATGACTTGACATCAAATTCTAATGGTGGTATATATGAATTTATTAAGAGTATAACTCTCTTGAGTGGTAATATTCAAATAGATAGATGCGATTCGACGGATCTTTTGTCATGTCATCGTGCTAATAGTGTTTCTAATAGATATAATACTTATCTTCAGGAAGAGTTAATTAAGAATAAATATTCTTTTTATGATGAATGTAAGGATCTACTAGGAAACGTTGTTATAAAACCAAATAATACAGACTCTATATTTCCAAATATGGAAGGTTATTTAGCTTTATCTGATTATCTATTATTTTTAAGATCAACACCATTATTTAATTTGCCTAATTTAAGAATAGTTATTGAATGGTCAGCATTGGCTAAATCATCAGTTTCAAATTCGACGCCTGTATTGGTATATGAAGAAGCAGTTGGAGATAATCAACCACCTTTTATGGGAGTTGTTTATAATTCATGGGAATTAGACCGTTTTACTATTCCAGCAGTCGTAAATGGAACCCCTCAGTCTGTAAAATATAGAATTCAAGGCTTTAATAATAAACGTGTTAATAGATTTTTATTAGCTTGGACACCAGCCAATGTTTCTACACCAAATAATGCTAAATTATGCTCACCAGCTCAAAAACTTGAAGAATTTAATTTATATTGGAATAACATTGCAATGTTTCCACAAGACATTAACGACTCATTAAAATCTAGAATACTTTTGGATACATGGGGAAATAAAACACAACCATTTGGGCAAGATCTTTATAGCGTAGAACATTATAATGGTAATATTGTGCAAGCTAACGTAGGTTTAGGTGATCATAATCAATCATGGGGTGGTGTTGATATGCAGAGCTTACCTATATCTAATTTACAATTATCATATAAAAGAGTTGGATATGTTGAAGATGGTCAATCAGACACAGGCACAGATAGTTTAACTGTTTATGTTTTTGGTGAAGTTGTAAAGCAAGTATCTATGAATGATAAAGGACAACCTGTAGTAGCCTATTTATAAATTATTTGTGAATATTTTTGTATTTTTTTTTATCATTAATTAATAAATGAGCATAAATAAATATATTAATCCTAATCCTATAATAATTGAATGTTCCGCAAGGGATAGCTTACAAAAATCACAAGGGAAACAAAATAGCGAATGGGAAAATAATACATCATATCCTATAAATTTAAATCCAGGCGATCAAGTTATTTTAAAGAATGTATTTATTGATACTGGAGGGGCTGATATTAATATAACTGAACCGCTTACTATTAGCGGATTATTTGGATATTATGATGTAAATTATACGTGGACAGATCAAAAAACAGGACATAATGGTTTTAATGCACAAGCTGATTATAGTTATTATTTAGCATGGAATAATAATACAGAATCTGGAACTCTTCAGTCATTAGTATGTGATTTTGCCGAACCTTTATCATGCGGTTTTCTTGATGTAATTATACAGGTTAGTTTTATATATGACACATTAACTCAAAAAGGCTTACAATGGAAAATGAATAAGGGAAAAAGATTGACTTGTCAAAATAGACCATATACTGTTAATTTAGCTGATTGGGGCGGTGAAATACAAGATGTTATAATTGGATCTGTTCGTAATATTGATCCAGGAGATCCAAACGCAGTTTATGTAAATAATAGTTTGGTTTATACTAATGTAGATGATTCATTAGCTTTGTTAACGAATACATTTTCATGTATTGTTCCAGTTGGATCATATACCAGGGATCAATTGGCTAAGGTTATAACTGATCAGCTAGCTTCAGTAAATGAATTTATAGATTCTGATTCTATTGTTTCTACTAATCCATTTCTTTTTAGAACTGATGATGTTAAATGGGAAGATCAAAGATTACGATTTTATAAAACTGGGGATCATCCAGATGATCCTGAAAATGCACCCTATTATGTGTATGAAAATGGCGATGATATGACTAGTTTCTGGATGGGTGCCTCTCAGGTATCCCTCATATGGGATCCAGACGCAAATCACTATTCATTTGATTTTATGCATACACCATTAGCTTATAATAATAATATAGGTATGAGTATATACGAATCAAATAATAAATATTCAACGGTTTTACATCAATGCGGTATATATTTATTAGATCTTCAACCTAGAGATTTTTGGACTAATGTTTTAAATTTTAATATGGACAACACATTAGTAAAATTTGATATTAGAACAGGAGAACCAACAGAAACAATAAGCGATGATGAACTTAGAAGTAAAATTACAAAAGCATTATTTACCTCACAATCTTTATTTCCAAATTTTAATAGAAATATTTCAAATCAACAATATCCATTAAATATATCAACTGATGAAACAGTTCAATTAAAAGGTCAAAATATTTCAGCAATAACTGACACCTTCTATTTAGTTGAAATTAATTTAGGGAATGAAACATTTAGTTATAGAGGTGGTATAAATAATGAAATTAGAGCTATTGTGGGTTCATATTACCAAGAGAGTAATTGGGTAGCTGGTTATTCATCAGATGCTATTATTTATGAACATACAGGAAGCCCTCAAACAATTTCTAGATTACGTATTAGAATACTTGACCCTAATACAAAAGAACCTATAACAACTTTGGGGGACAATTCTTTTGTGTATGTTCAAATTGTTCCATCTGGTGGAGCTGAATAAAAATATTGTTTTTTAATATAACTCATAAACATCATAATCACTATTTAAATAAAAAAAATTACTAGTATTTTAATTTTTTTTTAATTAAATTAATATAAGAATAAACAATTTATATTTTATATATTATTATATATTATAATGAATCCTAAAATATATTACAAATTAAAAAATAATAACAATTTATTTATATCTTCAGATCTGCGAGTGTTAAAAAATAATGATATAACATTTCTTCAAATAAGTTATTTTTTTAAAAAATTGTCTTTTTTACCTGAATTACCAAATAAATTAATTGAACTTGATATAAGTCATACTTATATATCTTCATTACCTAAACTTCCATCTTCTCTTAAAAAACTCAGTATTCATTTTACTAATTTAGAATCATTACCAGAATTACCGGAAAGTCTTGAACAACTATTTGTTAGTGGTCATAATTTTTATTTATTGCCTAAACTTCCTATAGCATTAAAAACTCTTTGGTGTAATGATAATCAATTATTTTCATTATCTGAACTTCCTGAATATCTTGAAAATTTTCATTGTAGCAATAATAATTTATATTCTTTACCAAAATTACCAGAATCTCTAAAAAATTTATATTGTGAAAATAATAGATTATCTTTATTGCCTGAACTTCCATCTTCTCTGAAAAGATTATATTGTATTAATAATAAATTAGTTTCATTGCCTAAACTTCCAGAAAGTATTAAATATCTTTTTTGTCAAAATAATAATTTGCATTCACTACCATTAATTCCAAAATCTATATATTATTATTTTTTCTAAATAACTTTTAAATATATCTTAAAAATATAAATGGATGATAATAAAAAACAACTTAATAAATTACGAATTGAAATATTAAGGTTCAAACAAGTTTTAAAAGATAAAAAAGAAAAAATTGATAAATGCAAATGTAAAAATAATGGAGATTGTATAAAAGAATTAGAAAATAAAATATATGAACTAGAATTAAAATATAATGAAATAAAAATTTTATCAGATAAATAAATATTTTATCTTCAACGGATTTTTTTAAATTTTGTGTGTATGCGTTAAAGTGTATCTAATATATGCTTTAAAAAATTTAATTATTATATTAGACCTGGTGTAATGCATAAAATAATTTTTTGTAGAAGTGTTTGAATAATCT
>Ga0209990_10001174_pt1 | contig 23052 bp, 17 predicted proteins | sample NOAtaG_6_FD_187304 | JGI IMG/M metagenome (GOLD analysis project Ga0209990, IMG submission 187304) | Freshwater lake microbial communities from Lake Erie, under a cyanobacterial bloom - NOAA_Erie_Diel5S_2200h metaG (SPAdes) (version 2) | ecosystem: Environmental > Aquatic > Freshwater > Lake ...
AGAAGTATCTAATAATCCCAATGAAACCAATGAAAATGTTACGTCCTCAATTGACGTAAATTTCATGAACAATTCCATTAAGCCTTCAGAGGATTTTTTCCTATATGCAAATGGTACTTGGGTAAATAACAATCCCGTTCCACCATCTGAATCACGCTGGGGAAGTTTTAACGAATTAGAACAAAGCAATAAAGACAAGCTCACCAATATTCTGGACGGTTTCGCGGCAAATACGGGAGATGTTGGTTCTGATGCATTCATACTTGGCAATTATTACACCTCTTTTATCGATATGGAAACCAGGAATAAACTTGGATCATCTCCTATTTATGAAGACATTAGGAAAGTTCAAGGAATAAAATCCAAATCAGAAATAATTAATGTAATAGCAGAACATCACAAGCTTGGAATTGGCAGTTTATTCAGTTTTGGCGTTGGACAAGATTTAAAGATGGTAGAAAAAAATATTAGTTATCTCGGACAAGGAGGAATTGGATTGCCAAATAGAGATTATTACTTAGAAGATAACAAAAAAGATATTTTAGCTGAATATACCAAACATATTTCATCAACGATGCAGCTTTTGTCATACGGTAAAGATGACGCGGATAAAATGGCAGCTCAAATTGTAGGTTTTGAATCGCAACTGGCACAGGCAATGATGAAACCTGCAGAAATGCGTATTCCTGAAAAAACTTACAATAAAATGTCAATAAAGGATGCCCGAATGCTTTTTGGCAAAATCGATTTTGAAAGTTATTTAAGTACAATTGGAAGTTCTTCTTTTGACACATTAATTGTTTCACAGCCAGATTTTATAAAAACAACCAATGTTTTGCTAGAAAATGAATCATTGGAATCATGGAAAAACTACCTGATGTGGAATGTCATTAACCATTATGCTGGAAGCTTAGACCAGTCTTTCGTTGATCGCAATTTCGAATTCTATGGAAAGGTATTAAGCGGTAAAAAAGAGATGAAACCTATTAAAGAACGTGCCATCGATGAAATCACTTACAATGATTTTGGAGAATTACTAGGAAAAGCATTCGTTGAACGATATTTTTCCAAGGAAGCTCAAATCAAGGTTAATGTAATGGTAGATAACCTTTTAATAGTTTTTCAAGAACGAATAAAAAACTTGGAATGGATGTCTGATGAAACAAAAAAGGAAGCTTTAACAAAATTGAATTCGATTGGAAGAAAGTTAGGTTTTCCAAATAAATGGGAAGACTACAGCGGACTTAAATTTGATGCTAAAAATTATATTGGAAATCTGAAGTTGAGTGCATCCTTCGCTCACAAAAAAAACATGTCTGAACTGGATAAAAATGTTGATAAAGACAAATGGGGAATGCCAGCTCACATGGTAAATGCCTATTATCATCCTTTATTGAATGAAATCGCTTTCCCTGCAGGAATTATGCAGCCTCCATTTTTTGATGAAAAGGCGGAGGATGCGGTAAATTATGGCAGAATAGGAATGGTAATTGGTCACGAATTTACACATGGTTTTGATGATATGGGGTCTAAGTTTGCCGCAGATGGTTCCTTTAAGAATTGGTGGACAGAATCTGACAGAACAAAATTTGAGGAGAAAACAAGCATTTTAGGACAAACATTTTCAGGCTTCTGTCCAATTGAGGGACACTGTGTAAATCCTGATTTGACAATGGGAGAAAACATTGCTGATTTAGGTGGATTAACAATGGCTTATTATGCATATGCTAGAACGGAAGAGTTTAATTCAGGTTCAGTTGTTAATGGTTTTACTCCTGCTCAAAGATTTTTCATAGCCTATGCCCAATTATGGAAAATCAATTACACAGAGGAAGAGATGAAAAATCGTATTGCAAATGACCCTCATTCACCTGGCATGTATCGTGTTAATGGACCATTAAAAAACTGCCCAGAATTTTTTGAAGCATTTAAGATACCAGAAGGCTCTAAAATGCGTAATCCGAAAGATAAAATTTCCAGAATATGGTAAATAAAAAAGCCCGAAAAATCGGGCTTTTTTATTTTATTAATTCAAATGAATTAATAGTTTTCTTCGGTTAACTATTTTAACTTCTAATGACTTGCTGTAATTCAAAATTGCATTGATATTTTGAATAGAAGGTGAAATAGTGTTCTTTAGATCTGAAGATTCTTTTAGCGGGTATTTTTTAACCATAGGCAAATAAATTTTAGTCTAGGATAACGCAACTTGATTCATTTTATTTTGGTCATTTGGAAAATAATTAATACGAGCCATGCCATCTTCGCATGAACCATTCAAAAGTCAGTGAAATCAACAAAATAAAAAACAAAAACTGCCGATCTATCAAATCATTAAATGTGCTTTCCTTGTAGGAAACACTTGCTATATCTCCTCTATTCTTTATTTGATCAATTGTCTTTTGAAAATCTTTTAATTCATTAAAGGATCCATTTGTTTGCTTAGCTATTTGCTTCAATAATCCATGATTTGCATAGGTATCTATTTTTTCTAGGGCAATATCTTCCACAACGAATACACCACTTTTTTTGTACTTTTTACCGTTGAAACTTGTTGTAGCCACCCAGTTATATTTTCCCGGTTTCATTTTTCCCATAGAAAGTTTATACATATTTCCTATCGTTCCAAATTGATATTTGGCAAGTTTTCCTTTGTCGTCAGTTACAGACATTTCAATTACAGGTGTAGTAATTTGCTGCAGCGATTCATTATAAAAAGTTGCATTAACGATAACTTCCTCATCCTTAGTAAACCTTTTTGGAAAAGTAATTCTTAAAGGAGAATCATTTTGCTTTACTAAAAGATATTGAACTGATTTTTGTATGATTTCAGAAAAATGATCAAATGTTTTGGTTCTAACATAATCATTCATCTTCCATTTCCAAATTCCTTCACCGTACAAAACACCGTATTTCGTATTACCTCTTTTGTTAAAATAAAGCAATGGCTCTTTTTTATTTATTGCACCAATACGCTGATAAATCAAAACTTCTGTTCCGCCGGACATATTCACGGCGCCAAATTTTGTTGTTAGCGGTGGGAAATAAAACAATGCATCCTTGGTCTGGTCACTAATTTCGAATTGCTTGAATCCAGTATTGAAATAACCCTGCATCTCATCTGTTTGATTATTTGAATTAGCATTAATTCCCAAAGCTAGCTTTTGCAATATGGAAAGTGGAGTTTTTGATCCTATTACATACCATAATGGGATATTGGCTTTTACCATATTCTCGTGTAAATCTTGATTAAAGTCGGATGCCGGATCAAACCAAATAATTAAATTGTAATCACCATATTTTTTATCCCATTGACTCAGCAATTCAGATTTTACTTCACAATTCTGATCTTGTTCAATTACTTGTTTAAAAGCTGCAACATCAGGATGTGGACTTGAAGCCAATAAAAGAATTTTGCTTCGCGAATCAACAACTTCAATGTAAAAAGTTCGCGAATTATTAGTATAGTTATACTCATTTGATGCTTTGCTTATGGTCACAGTATACGACTGAAAACCGACTTCTTTTGCATCTAAAATAAACGAGACATGAGAAAAATCGTGCTTACCATCAGTAAGTTGAATATTTTGCGAAGCTTCAACTTTACCATTTTTAGAAATACTAACTGTAGCTGACCCCTTCCCCATTTTAATTGCCTCCACATCGACTTCAACTGGAAATTTATTATTTAAAAAAGCAACTTCATTGCCTGCCACATTCTTAATGTACTGATCTCTTTTAGGTATAGTATCTCCGACTCCTAAACTAAAGATAGGGGTAAATGGTATCTTTTCAGCGCTATAAATTGGATTAGATCCAGAATTAAAATTTCCATCTGAAACAAAAATTACTCCTCCAACATTTCTATTGTAATAATCAATATGAATTTTATCAAATCCTGATGATAAATCTGAAAGTGATTCATCAAAACCAGCTAAATTTCCATAATTGGCTTTTGAGCCTACATTCATTTCAACCAACTCATAATCATCTTTAAAAGTTGATTTCAATATTTCCCGATAGTTTTTGACTTGATTAGGAACCAAATTACTGTCTTTGTAATTCAACATAGAAGACGAATTATCTATTATTGAAATAATAACCGGTTTTTCTTTCTTATAACTTACAGATTGAAAAATAAATCCAAACAAGAGCAGCGCTACAATTATTAAACTGAGCATTCTAGACAAAGGAAGTAACCATTTCCATTTTCCTTTAATCTTATCAAACCAACTATTATTACGATAAAACCACCAAGTAAATAAAAATATACCAATACCAATTGGGATGGACCAGTAAAGAGATATATCAGTAACAAACTTCATATGGATCCTCGAATTTACGAAACATCGCTCACATGAGGCTAAAACTTTCGTTTGTTTTCTTAATTTTGCAACGAATTAAACAAAAACAAAATGAATAAAGAGGTATATATTGTAGCAGCAGTAAGAACTCCAATGGGAGCCTTTATGGGTGGTTTATCTTCCATGCCTGCCACAGAATTGGGTTCTATCGCTATCAAAGGTGCCTTGGAAAAAGGACAGATTCAGCCAAATTGGATAGATGAAGTTTTTATGGGTAATGTTTTACAGGCAGGAGTTGGACAAGCACCTGCTAGACAAGCCGCATTAGGTGCTGGACTAAGTGAAAATACTCCTTGTACGACAGTTAATAAAGTATGTGCCTCAGGAATGAAAGCTATTATGCTCGGTGCACAAACAATATTAGCTGGAGATAATCACATGGTCGTAGTTGGTGGTATGGAAAATATGTCTCAAGTACCTCACTATCTTGATGGAAGAAACGGGATAAAATTTGGCAACATCAATATGCTTGATGGTATAACAAAAGATGGATTGCTTGACGTTTATAATAAAGTTCCAATGGGTAATTGCGCGGAATTGTGTGCAAAAGAACACGGAATTACAAGAGAAGAACAAGACGCATTTGCCATTGCTTCCTACAGTAAAGCCGCAGAAGCATGGAAAACAGGGAAATTTGCTAACGAGGTTGTTCCAGTTAGCGTTCCTCAAAGAAAGGGAGACCCTATAACAGTAAGTGAAGATGAAGAATACAAAAATGTATTTATTGATAAAATCCCTTCATTAAAACCGGCATTTGAGAAAGATGGGACTATTACAGCGGCGAATGCTTCAACATTAAATGATGGTGCATCAGCGTTGATTTTGGCATCAAAGGAAGCTATTGAAAAGCATGGCCTAAAACCTATAGCTAAGATTAGAAGTTATGCAGATGCGGCGCAGTCTCCAGAGTGGTTTACCACTGCTCCTGCTAAAGCCATTCCGATTGCTTTAAATAAAGCGGGGTTAACCAAAGATAATGTAGATTTCTGGGAATTAAATGAAGCATTTTCTGTAGTAGGAATTGCAAATACTAAATTACTAGAGCTAGATTCTTCTAAAGTTGATGTTTTTGGTGGTGCAGTTGCAATTGGTCACCCATTAGGGAATTCAGGATCTCGAATAATTGTTACGCTGATCAATGTTTTAAAACAGCATAATGCGAAAATCGGTGGTGCTGGAATTTGTAACGGCGGAGGCGGAGCATCTGCAATGATTATAGAAAATCTGTAAATTTTTATGATAGAAAAAGAGAATAGGCCAGAATTTCTGGCCTATTCTCTTTTCAACAACTACTTCTCTCTGCACTTATATAATTTTGAATTCTAATTATTTATTTTGGATTCTTTTTTTTGGACTTACAAAACTTTTTACAAGTTCTTTTATTTTTAAACTTGTAATAAAGATGATTTTCTAATTCATCAGCCGTAAAATAACCTTTTAATGGTACTGGATTTTCATTACTGCTGTAATAAATTTCAAACACCTTTTCACCATTAATTATGGTATATTTTATTGGCTTATCCGTGATTAAATCGAATAAAGTATATTCTTGTTTCCAAAAAACATTTGCATAATCTTTTCTTGGATCAGGGTCCCGAACAATTTCTTGAGACTTAACTGTTTCTGCTGAGAGAAAAATAATGAGAACAACAAATAATCTTTTCATAGTCATAATTTTAACAATTCTACCTTAAACTAAATCAATCAACAGTTTATAAAATAAAAACAAATATTTTGATCTTAATCCGAATTGAACAACTTGAAAAATCATTATTTATAACATTCGAATCGTAAACAAAATTGAGTAGCTAGCGATTGCATGAGGTAATTATTAAAAAAAAGAAAGGTGCCAACACTGCTGTATTGACACCTTTTACTAGTAGCGAGAGAGAGATTTGAACTCTCGACCTCAGGGTTATGAATCCTGCGCTCTAACCAACTGAGCTACCTCGCCATTATCCGAACAAATTAACAAGTTAACGTTCGATATTTTATACGCTCTAACCTCCGCTCCGCCGCGGCGGAGGCGGATGAGCTACCTCGCCATATTCACAACGTGTTCAAATAGAACGGGTGCAAATATAAAGATAATTTCATTTTCTACGAATCGAAATGAAAAAACACATTAAAATTAAGACCTATCCTCCTCGTGAAGCACTTTTGTATAATGTTTTAACGATCTCAAAACTAATGAAATAAGAAGTGCTAATACTAAAATGACGATGTGTTTTGTTTCAAAAATAAATTTGCCGTATATATTCCAATTTCGTAGCGTCTCCACAAACAAAAAGCCGATTATTGTGGCAGTTATCCCAGAATACTCCCGACGTAAAATGGTCTTCATTGAAAAAGGGATATCGGTTTTCTTGTAATTTTTGAAAGATGGAATAAATGGTGGAACTTTCAAAGACCATGATAAATAATCTTCACCAAATTTTCTTTCTAAAAACCGCTCTTCTGCAAACATAATCCGTTCGTAGTACAACCAAAAGAATAACGAAAATGCAACGGAAAACCAAATGGAGAAAGTGTAAACCACTATACCCAACCACATGAAGTAATTCCCCAAATATAATGGATGCCTAACAGTAGAATATATGCCTTTGGTATTTAATGCTTCAGCAACCTGCTCCTTGGTATTTCTACCACTTGTATGTTTGTTGCTTGTTCCGATTGCAATGGCTCGAATAATCTGACCCAACAAAGAAATTACAATACATAAAAACAGAAGCCCCCATTCAAGTTTAGGATTGGAAATTAAAAAAGTATAGTCAACTGAAATTACTACAGGAATGCTAAACAGAAATAACAATACTGGTATTTGTCCCCTGTATTTGAATAAAAAGTTTCCATTTTTTTCAAAGCTATGAATTAATGCCATTAAAAGATATTATGTATATTGCAAGTAATTGACGCGAAGTTAATCAAATTTGACTACTACTATGACTGATAAAGTAAAATTCGAAATGGAATTTCTTCTAAAAACATCCCCTAAAATATTGGAAAATATGATAACAACGCCCAGTGGCTTGAGTGAATGGTTTGCGGAAGATGTTAATATTAATAATGATTTATATACCTTTTTTTGGGATGGAAGTGAAGAAAAAGCCAGGCTTTTATCCTCAAAATCTAACGGTCGCACTCGATTTCAATGGGTCTCAGATGAAGTGGATGGAAACAACTGCTACTTTGAAATGGGATTTAATATGGATCCGCTGACAAAAAGTGTTGTATTAAATATAGTAGATTTTGCTTTTGAAGAAGACATGGATGAAGCACAAAGACTTTGGGAGCAGCAAATCAACGACCTAAAAAGAGTATTGGGAGCTTAAAAATATCTCGAGCAATTCCTTAAATTTGTATCTTAAAATTTTAATTTGAAACGTTTATACGTATTCAGCATTCGATCATTTGTTGGGCCATTCATAATTACCCTAGTCATTTCCATGTTTATGCTAATCATGCAGTTCTTGTGGAAATATATCGATGACCTCATGGGTAAAGGAATTGAAATCACTATAATTCTTGAATTGCTTTTCTATGTTTCGGCAAGCTTAGTGCCACTAGCATTGCCTCTAGCCATTCTCCTGTCGTCTATTATGACCTTTGGAAACCTCGCGGAAAATAATGAATTAACCGCTCTAAAATCAAGCGGATTATCACTTTACAGAATAATGAGACCTTTAACTTTTGTCGTGATTGGGATTGCTTTGTTTACTTTTTACTTTGCAAATTTTGTCATTCCTGTCGCCAATTTAAAATGGCATTCTCTCATTTATGATATTCAGAACACCAAGATTTCATCAATTCTTACACCAGGGATTTATAGCAAAGAATTGGAAGGCTACGCTATCAAAGTTGATGAGAAAAAAAACCATGATTTTAAAGGAATTATAATTCATGATCATGCCAATCCTAGGGAAATTAAAACAGTTCGGGCTGAAAGTGGTAAAATATACAAATCAGTAAATGATCAATATTTATTTTTTGAATTAAATAATGGATACGTGATTGAAGAATTAGCTCCTAATCCGCCTTCATTTTCAAGTAATGGCAAGCTTCATCGTTCAAAAAACAACAATAGACCTTCTCGTAGATCAACATTTGAAAAAGCCACCTACAAAATAAATCTTTCAGGTTTCAACCTCAAAAGATCTGAGGATGAGCTTTTTGCGAATAAGCATGAAATGTTAAATGTGTTTCAAATTTACAGCGCTATTGACTCCATTAAATCCAATGCTGAAAGAATAAATTCAAAATTCATCGATAACTTAAAAAATGATATTTTCTATTTGCAATCATACCAACTTAAAGAAAATAAATCTAATCATGATTATGTGAATAAAAAATTCGCCAAAGACACTATTTTTTTAATTGAGAATATTGAAAAAGTTGATAAAATAAGGGCCATAAACTTAGCGCAGTCCAAAATTCGAAGAAAAAATCAAAACATTAAAGGTCAACTAGATTTTTTGAAAGGTTTCAAGAGAGACATAGACAGTTACTGGATAGAATTCCACAGAAAGTTCGCACTCTCATATGCCATTATAGTATTGTTTTTCATCGGTGCATCATTGGGAGCCATTGTTAAAAGAGGTGGTTTTGGAGCCCCAGTGGTCATTGCTGCATTACTTTTTATGATATATTTTGTTTTGATAAGTACCGGAGAGTCATTGGCAACAGCTGAGGTAATAAGTCCTTTTTGGGGTATGTGGTTTGCTGGTGTTGTACTAACACCAGTCGCAATTCTACTGGTTAGATCCGCAGCAAATGATTCACCACTGCGATTTAATTTTAATTTTTTCAGCATTTTTAAAAAAGTAAAATCAAAGAAGCATTCTTAAATTAAAATCAATTCATTTAATAATTGTAAATTCGAACTCCTAAAAATAAGACCTTCAATGGATGTTGGTAAGGAAATATTGATTAATACAAATTGTAAGTTTTTCAAAGGAGACCTCCCCTGTCGTCCCCATAAAGAAAATGGCTATCATTGCACGAATTGCCCAAGCTTTGTCAACATTGACCAACGAATACTAATCATTAAATTGGGTGCGATTGGAGATGTTATCCGCACTACACCCTTGGTTCGAAAATTAAAATCTAAATATCCGAATTGTAAAATAACCTGGATAACACTCTCTCCGGCTATTTTGCCATCCAAAGAAATTGACGAAATCCTGAGTTGGAATTTCTCCAACCTTCTTACACTTTCAGAATCAAATTTTGATATTGTAATAAATCTCGACAAAGACAAAGAGGCCTGTGCTTTAATGAATAAAATTAATGGTTCAGAAAAATATGGTTTTTATCTCAAAAACAATGTTGCGCAACCTATAAATGAACTTGCTCAACACAAATTTTTAACTGGACTATTTGACGATATAAGTCAAAAAAACACCAAATCCTACGTTCAAGAGATTTTCGAGATTTCAGGTTTTGAATTTCAAGGTGAAGAATACCTTTTTGACAATCATGAAGACAAAGGTTATCAATGGACTTTTAAGCATGATAAAAAACGAATTGGACTAAATACAGGTTGTGGTGATAGATGGACAACAAGACTTTGGCCTGAGGAACGTTGGATAGAATTAATTACCCTACTGCAAGCGCATGGTTTTGAACCTGTTTTGCTTGGTGGCGATCAAGAGGACAATAAAAATAAGCGATTAGCCCAGCAAACTGGAGCTTATTATCCTGGACATTTTCCATTACAACAGTTCATTAATTTGATGAATCAGATGGATTTAATTGTCACTCAGGTGACCATGGGAATGCACATAGCCGTAGCTTTAAAAAAGAAATTAGTGCTCATGAATAATATTTTCAATCCGCATGAATTCGAATTATACGGGCGTGGAGAAATTGTTTCGCCGGCAAAAAAATGTGAATGCTATTTTCTTGGATCTTGTAAAAATGGTTCATCATGTATGAAGGACTTGTCCGCCCTCTCTGTGTTTAAGTCAATTGAAAAACAACTAGCTTAAAGTGATTAAAGTTCTTCAATTAACTTATCGTGTCCCATTCCCTCCTACTGATGGTGGCGCTATTGGTATCTACAATATTACGAAAGGTCTTAAAGAAAATAATTGTGAAATCGATTTAGTAGCAATTAATACTCCAAAGCATCAGCAACCTAAGGATGCTATGAAAGCATTTGCTAATCAGTATGATGTATTTGTTGATACAACAATTCATACACACAAATTATTTAAGAACTTATTATTTTCAAAACTTCCCTATAACATTGAACGATTTTTAGATCCAAAAGTGGAAGAACTATTAATAAGCTTATTAAAAAATAACCAATACGATTTCATTCAAATAGAAGGGGCTTTCGTTGCTTATTATATAGATCTAATCAAGCAAATTACAAATTCACCGATTTTAATTCGAACGCATAATATTGAGTTTGTCATTTGGGAAAGATTGGCTGTAAATGAAAAAAATGTTTTCAAAAAATGGTATTACAATCATTTAGCCAAGCGACTCTATAAATTTGAAAGTCATTATTATAATAAAGCATCGGCTATTGCGGCAATTACCCAAGAAGATAAACATCGGCTTGAAAAAATGGGTGTTTCCATTCCAATAGAAATTATCCCTGCCGGAGTTGTAATTGATAAATACCTAAATAACAGTACCCAACCCATTAATTTAAACTCAATTTTCAGCATAAGTGCGTTGGATTGGCTTCCCAATTTAGAAGGGCTTGAATGGTTTTTAAAAAATATCTGGCCTAAAGTACTCAACCAAAATCCCACGTGTGAATTTCATATTGCTGGAAAATCAACACCAGATTGGCTTTTAAAGCGTAATTATCCTAATGTCAAGGTTCATGGATTTGTCGAAGATGCAACCCAATTTAAAAACAACTATAATATTATGGTAGTCCCACTTCTCTCAGGAGGAGGTATGAGAGTAAAAATAGTGGAAGGAATGGCAGCCAGAAAATGTATAATAAGTACAAAAATTGGCGCCGAAGGAATTCAAGTTATTCACGAAAAAGATATTTACATCGCTGACTCCATTGACGAATGGGTGGAGACATTAATCGAACTTCTTAATAATCAAGAAAAAGTTGATTTAATAAGAGATAATGCGCTGAATAACATTAAGTTAAATTATGAAAACAAACAAATTACACAGCGCTATATAGACCTTTATCTTTCGGTTAAATCAGACGCTTGACCAAAAAAAAAATGGAAAAACCCAAATTAGTTTATATAGTTTCTAGGTTTCCATTCCCTTTAGAAAAAGGTGATAAATTAAGGGCATACTACCATTTAAAGGAATTATCCAGATCTTTTAATGTTACATTAATCGCTATTTCCAACAAACAAATTGCTGAAGCTCATATCAAAGAAATTAACAGTTATTGCCAAGAAATTTTCACAATAAAGCTGAGCAATTGGAGTATTTTATGGAACATACTGTACGCGTTCATCAGTAATTTACCCCTTCAGGTAGGTTATTTCCACAGTTTTCGCGGAAGAAGAAAAGTGAATAAAATTCTAGAGCAAATCCAACCTGATCAAATATATTGTCAGCTAATTCGTTGCGCTGAATATGTGAAAAATTACCATTCTTGTCCAAAAACGCTAGATTACATGGACGCGTTATCCAAGGGGATAGAGAGAAGAATCAATAAAGTTTCCCCAATTTTCAGATGGATATTCAAAATTGAAAATAAACGATTAATTAATTATGAACGGACTATTTTTGAATATTTTGAAAATAAAATCATTATTAGCGATCAAGACGGAGCGTATATTTTACACCCTGACAAAAAAAATATTCTTTGCGTTCCAAATGGAATTGATGAACATTTTTTCGAAAATTTATCAATTAAAAAAGAATTTGATTTAGTGTTTGTAGGTAATTTGAGCTACGCCCCAAATGTAGAGGCTGTTCAATTTATAGTTAATGAAATAATGCCGAAATTACCGGATCTCAATTGTTTAATTTCTGGTGCGAACCCTAATCAAGTCGTAAAATCATTTTGTGAACGATCACCAAATGTCCGGTTGATTGGTTGGGTAGATGATATTCGTAAAAGCTATCAATCTGGAAAAATCTTTATTGCCCCAATGATGATTGGAACTGGAATGCAAAACAAATTACTTGAAGCAATGGCATCAGGACTACCGTGCATTACCACTAGCTTAACCAATAACGCTATAAAAGCCAAGCATGGTGAAGAAATTATTGTGGCAAACACCGCAGAAGAAATGATTCATCAAATTAAACACCTTATGAAAGATCAATATTTTAATGAAAAAATAGCACAATCAGGTAAGTCATTTGTTCAGAAAACATACACCTGGCAGTCAACATCGCAAATTCTAATAGATTGTATGTTGAACAAAATTAAGTGAAGCTAAGTATTGAGAATATGTTTTTAAAGACCAAATTGAATTAATTTTAACAATCATTCCGAACAAATGAAATTTCAATTGAATACAATAGAAGAAGCTATAGAGGATATAAAAAATGGAAAGGTTATCATTGTAGTTGATGATGAAGATCGAGAGAACGAAGGAGATTTTCTCACCGCCGCCAGAAATATCACACCAGAAATTGTAAATTTCATGGCAACTCATGGACGCGGATTAATTTGTGCTCCACTTGTTGAAGACCGTTGTGAAGAGCTTAGCTTAGAATTAATGGTTAGCTCAAATTCAGCTACTTATGAAACACCATTTACAGTATCAGTTGATCTTATTGGGCACGGTTGCACAACAGGAATTTCAGCAAGTGATAGATCAAAAACAATTCAAGCATTAATAAATCCAGATACTAAACCAAGTGATTTAGGAAAACCAGGTCATATATTTCCACTTAAAGCAAAAAAAGGTGGAGTTCTAAGAAGAGCAGGTCATACTGAAGCTGCAATTGATTTGGCTCGACTTGCAGGCTTTGAATCTGCTGGCGTTATTGTTGAAATTCTCAACGAAGATGGAACAATGGCTCGATTGCCAGAACTAATGGAAATTGCAGAAAAATTTCAATTAAAAATCATCTCAATTGAAGATCTAATCGAATATCGTATAAAAAACGAATCACTTATTGAACGAATTGTGGATGTGAAAATGCCAACCATTTATGGTAACTTTAATTTACATGCATTTAGAGAAATCAATACAGACCAAGAGCATTTGGCTCTAGTGAAAGGAAACTGGGAAAAAGATGAAGCTGTATTGGTGAGGGTTCATTCTTCTTGTTTAACTGGAGATATTTTTGGTTCATGCAGATGTGATTGTGGTCCTCAATTACATAAGGCGATGGAACTAATTGAAAAAGAAGGTAAGGGAGCTATAATTTACATGAATCAGGAAGGTAGAGGAATAGGATTGGTAAATAAATTAAAAGCATATAAATTACAAGAAGAAGGATTTGACACCTTGGAAGCGAACATTAAGCTCGGATTTAAAGGTGACGAAAGAGATTATGGCATTGGAGCTCAAATTATTCGAAATTTGGGAATTAAAAAAATGCGTTTAATGTCTAATAACCCTACAAAGAGAAAGGGACTCATTGGATATGGTTTAGAAATAATTGAAAATGTTCCATTGGAAATCAAAAGCAATGAACATAACGAGTTATATCTTAAAACAAAAAGAGACAAAATGGGGCACCAATTGCAATTAAAAAATGATTCTAAAAGCTGAAAATATATATAAATCCTATGATGGGCTTTCCATTCTTAAAGGCATTAATCTCGAAATTAATCAAGGTGAGATTGTGTCTATTGTTGGATCCTCCGGTGCGGGCAAGACGACTTTGCTACAAATTCTAGGAACACTTGATAAACCTGATAACGGAAAATTATTGATTAATGATTTAAATCCCTTTAGTCTTGGAGAGAAAAAACTATCAGCATTTAGGAATCAATATATTGGTTTTATTTTTCAATTCCATCAATTGCTACCTGAATTCAATGCCATCGAAAATATAATTATGCCATCCTTAATTAAAGGTGTGCCAATTAATGAAGCAAAAAATGAAGCCAATAGACTACTCGACATAATTGGTCTTACGCAGCGGGCTGAACACAAACCTAATGAACTTTCAGGCGGTGAGCAACAAAGAATTGCAGTATGCCGATCACTCATCAATAAACCTAAAGTAATCTTTGCTGATGAACCGTCAGGAAATCTTGATTCGAAAAATTCAGAAGAACTACACAAGCTATTTTTTCAACTAAGGGAAGAGTTTAATCAAACTTTTGTAATTGTTACTCACAATGAAAAACTAGCTGATATGGCCGACAGAAAATTAATTATGCAAGATGGTGTGATTCTATAACTTAATTTTACATCCTATTTTCACCCACCTTCCAGGCATTTGCACAAAACCTGATTCAATATATTCCTGATCCGTTATATTGCTTAGTTCACCAAAAAACGTCAGGTTCTGTAAGGCAAAATATTCCATTTTTCCATCTACCAACATGTATTTAACTCCTGTATAGCGTTCAATGTAGCGTAATTTCATCGTTAGGCGAACCGCATTTAAGAATTCAAAGGAAACTCCACCAATCAATTGGTGTTTAAATGCATTAAGTACATATCTAGACTCTTGATCAACTTTAGTTGACAAATCTGCATCCAAATAATTATAGCTAATTCCAACGGTATTCCATTTAAATCCATTAAAACCGAGATTAATACCATAATTCAAAGACGCCTCTACTCCATTAAATCTAACATTACCGACATTTTCTGGTGTCCACTTATTAGGGTTTGGAATTACCAAACTTGTATCTCGCACATAATCGATTAAATTTTTTGAAAGTCTGTTAAAATAGGAAAGTTCAAACTTTAATTTACGCATTGTAAAAATATAACCTGTCTCGATGGTTGAGGCTTCTTCAGGTTTTAACTCCGGGTTATTGGTAGTTGAAGGATCATTATAGTACCACTCCGTATAGGAAGGAACACGATATCCCATATTATAATTCGCATAAAGCCGGTTTGATTTATTCAATTGGAATCCTAAATCCATCCCAGGGAAAATCTTCCATTTATAAGTTGAATAATAAGAAGAATGGACACCAAATTGTAAATCTAATCTATCCCATAAAGTAATTGCGTGCTCCAAATAAAGGCCATTGAAGGTACGCTGACGATTGCCTAAATTTTTACTCTCCAGCATTTCTTTTCTAAATTCGACGCCTATACCTGTCAAACCTATAACGGAACGATAAGTTGAATTCAATTCTACTCCAACAGTTTGAGAGGTATGATAATTAGTGTAATATTCCGGGTCAAATCGTTTCAGACGAAATTCATCTTGATTCATTCGATAATATCCTCTGCCTTGCAAATAAAAATTACGCTTATTAAAAGTATAGCTTAAATTAGCAAATAAAGTTTTGGTTTGCTCCCATTGATCAGGGAATTTATCTGAATAAAAACCATTCGCACCAAAATTTCGGCCTGTGTAGCCTGCCATTCCGCGAATATAATTGTTTTCATTAATTTTAAAACCATTCTCATAATTCAAGTTTGTAACCTCGTAATCTGAATTATACCTATAACCTCCTGATAAGTCATAAGAAGCCGAGATATTCTGGAAATATCTACCAATAGGGAGACATAAAAATAAGCTGCTTCCAAATGTCCGAAAATCGGCTCCATATGAAGAAATGGATCCTGTTTGCTCTGTTCCCAACCTTGTGATAATGTTTATAGCTCCTGCTATTCCATTTTGACCAAAGGATCTGGTAGTGCTTCCCTTAGTTATTTCTATCCTTTCTACTGCCTCTAATGGAACTGGAATATTCATTCCATGATGACCAGTTTGGGGATCTATAAGTTTCATTCCATTAATTAGTATCAAAGTTTGCTCAAAACTTCCTCCCCTAATTCCAATATCTGCCTGCACTCCTCCAACTCCTCTTTGTCTTACATCTATTCCAGCAACATAAGATAAAACCTCCTGAATACTCCTAGCTGGTGTATGTGCAATTTGTTCTTTGGTAATAACCGAAATGGTTTGCACCGGACGACTTAAAGGTCTATTTATTCTGTTCCCTTGAACAATGACTTCTGGAAAGCTGTAGGTACCGGTAACTTGTCCAAGGACAAAATTTATTGAAAAAAATGCAAGGATGAATAATGGTTTATTTTTTTTCATAGCAGAAAATTTTTGTAAAAATAGTCATTTGAAGTAAAATGAGTAGTTATTTATTCTGACACAAAATATTAATTTTAAAGCTTATGGATTTCGAAGAACTTAAGTCTTTTCTTGATTACAAAGCTGAATTGTATGAAAATGCTTCCTTTATAGATAATGACCCCATACAACTCCCCCATAGATTTTCTCGGAAAGAAGACATAGAAATTGTTGCTTTCATTGTTTCTCAAATATCTTGGGGAAATAGAAAAAGCATTATCAATAGCGGTGAAAAAATTATTCAAATAATGGAAAATCAACCCTATGAATTTATTATAAATTACAAAGATTATGACATCAAAAACTCCAATTTTGTCCATCGCACTTTTAATTCTATTGATTTAGACTTTTTCTTTCGAAGTCTTCAAAAATGCTACCAGCTAGGCAACTTGGAAAACTATTTTGAAGCAAATCCTGAATACCCAGGAATCAAGGGGAGAATAATAAATTTTAGGTCAAAATTTTTTAATATTCCTCATGAGCATCGCAGTCAAAAACACCTTTCCAATCCATTAAAAAATTCAGCTTGTAAAAGACTCAACATGTTGCTCAGATGGATGGTCAGAAGTCCAAAAAAAGGTGTAGATTTCGGTTTGTGGCAACATATTTCACCTGGTGAATTGTATTTACCTTTAGACGTGCACACCAGTAAAAACGCACGAGAATTGACTTTACTTACGCGCAAACAAGACGACTGGAAGGCTTTAGAAGAAATAATGTATATGCTTAAAAAGTTAGATGCACAGGATCCTGTAAAGTATGACTTTGCCCTATTCGGACTTGGCATTTTTGAAAAGTTTTAAGTTTCATGGTGATGCATTTTCAACTCCTCGCATTTTTTGAGTACATTTGAATCATGAAATTTGTATACCCTGAATTTCTTTGGGCTTTATTTGCCTTGTTGATACCAATCATAATCCATTTATTTAATTTCAGAAGGTATAAAAAACTCTATTTTTCGAGCTTAACCTTTATTAAACAAGTTGATCAACAAACGAAATCCACGAAGAGGTTAAGACACTTTATTATATTGTTATCCAGATTACTTGCGCTTGGATTAATTATCCTTGCCTTTGCGCAACCATTCATACCAGCGAAAAATGAAAACGAAAATGGTGGAAAACCTGTATTAGCAATCTATATAGATAATTCATTTTCAATGACTGCTAAAGGAACTGAAGGTGAATTATTATCCGAGTCAAGAGAAATGGCCAGAAAGATGATTAATGATGCATCATTAGAAACAAGGATTCTCCTCAATACCAATTATATGGGCGGTTTGGAACAACGCTTACTAACTAAGGCTGAAGCACTTGAGAAAATTGACAAAATAAACCCTACTCCATTGATTAGGCAATTAGATGATGTATTGAACTGGCAACGCAATTTTCTAAATCAACAAAATAATTCAAATGAAAAATTGGGAACAAGACAATATGTTTTTTTCTCTGATTTTCAAACCGTTACCTCCAGTTTTTCGAATTTAAAAAAAGATGAATCCTCTTTTTACTATCCAATAAAGTTAATTCCTCAAATCAAGGGAAATTGTTACGTAGACTCTGTTTGGTTTTCATCTCCAATTCAGCGTACAGGTCAAAATAACGAATTGAACATAAGAGTGGTAAATGATGGTGAAGAAGATCTTACTAATGTTGAAGTTCACGTTGACATTGAGGGTATTAATAGAGATGTTTTCATGGATCTACCCGCCAATAAAAAATCAACCACAACTGTCAATTATACCGAACCTGGACCTGGATTTAAAATTGGTAAAGTAAGTGTTAATGATAAGCAGCTTTTCTGGGATGATGATTACCATTTCTCCTACAGTGTTAAAGAAAAGGTAAATGTTTTAGTACTGAATGGTGAAAGCAATAACGCTTCAGTTTCTCAAGTGTATAACTTGGAGAAATATTACAAGGTGAGTTCAATCAACCAGGGATCATTCACCAACGACCAATTAAATGGAATGGATTTATTATTTCTTAATGGTATTGATGAATTACCATCCTCGCTTGCAGAAACCGTTAAATCATTTGTGGAATCAGGAGGAACCGTGGCGCTATTTCCAGGAGGAAAATGTGAATTCTCATCTTGGAATGCTTTACTCAACAACCTTAGTTTGCCAAATTTAGGTTCAACCATCTCAGCAGGAACCAAAATAGATCGATTAATTTATGAAGATCCTTTCTTTTCGGGAATGTTCGACAAAAAGAAAGAAAATTTAAATCTGCCTTCTGTTGCAAAAAGTTACCGTATCATACCAAATGGTAACAGTCAATTTTTTGAATTAATAAAAATGCAAAATGGTATGCCTTTGTTTCTCAAGGCTAAAAATGGTTTAAATGCATTTTTATTTACAAGTTCACTGGAGAGTAGTTTTGGCACCTTTACGAGTGATGCTTTATTTCCCTCTATTGTATTAAGAATTGGAGAAATGAGTCAAAGAAAGGCACCTACATCCATAACTATTGGAAAAGAATCTTTTTATCCTTTGTATAATAAAGCTGATAACGAAACACCAATACATATCAAAAATGAAAAAATAGATTTCATTCCTTCAACAAAGAAAATAGGCCTAATAAATTATTTGTCTTTAAGTGGTAATGAAGCCTTGGAAAGATTATTAAGTGGTAGCTATGAATTGGTAGATGAAAGCAAATTAGGGGTATTATCGTTGAATTATGATAGGATAGAATCTTCAACAAAAGCCTTAAGCAAAGAAGAAATTGAGGAAGGATTGAAGCCATATTTTAAAAATATCGCCTATAGAGAAATTAGTCAAGGACAAAGCCTAACTAAAATTGACATTGATCGTCCTTTTGAATATTGGATGATTTGTTTACTAATGGGAGGATTGTTTTTAATTTTGGAAATGTTAATTATTAAACTCTGGAAATAATAGCGTAATGAAAATCTTGATCAAACAAGTAAAAATATGTGATGCCTCCTCCTCTCATTTTAATCAGATCAAAGATATTCTTGTTGAAGAGGGGAAAATTGTATCAATCAAAGATGAAATTATTGATGACGCCGACCATATTTTAAGCGGTCAATCCCTTATAATTTCTCAAGGATGGGTGGATTTAAAATCTCATTTCTGTGATCCAGGAGAGGAACACAAAGAAACAATTGAGTCTGGTTTAGATGCTGCTGCATTTGGTGGTTTTTCTCATGTGGCTTTATTACCTAGTACCAAGCCCGTAATTGATGGAAAAACAAAAATTGAGTACGCACTAAAAAGAGCAGAAAATCACGTTACTTCATTACATCCAATGGGCACCATTACTGAAAAAATGGAAGGTTTAGAACTTTCTGAAATGTATGACATGTTTCAATCAGGTGCTAGACTTTTTTCAGATGATTTAAATCCTGTTAATGGAGGAATAATGTATCGAGCGTTGCTTTATTCCAGGAATTTCAAAGGAAAAATTGTTGCTTTTTCTCGCGATCATTCAATTTCAAACAAAGGAATCGTAAATGAAGGTGAAGCTTCAACCAAAACCGGACTTAAAAAAGATCCATCAATCGCGGAAATCATTCAATTAGAAAGGAACTTGAGACTTACTGAGTACACAGGAGGTTACATTCACCTTACTGGAATATCATGTGAGGAAAGCGTTAATCTGATTCGATTAGCAAAACAAAAAGGTCTAAATGTAACAGCAGATGTTCATATTTTAAATTTACTTTTCAATGAAACCGCTGTTTTAGATTTTGATTCCAACTACAAAGTTATGCCAGTTTTGCGCAGGGAATCAGATCGTTTAGCTCTATGGAACGGGTTAAAAGATGGCACCATTGATTGCGTAGTAAGTGATCATAGACCGCATGATAAAGAAGAAAAAGATGTTGAATTTGACCATGCGTCTTTTGGCTGTATCAGTTTACAAACTATGGCCTCTGCTTTATTTGATCACACATCAATTGATTACCAAATATTGATTAATGGTTTAAGTATTAATTCAAGGAAAATTCTAGAAATACCAATTTTATCTATAGAAGAAGGAAATTATGCTGATCTCACCATTTTTGATTTGGACAACCAATGGGAATTCAATAAAGAAAAAATAATATCAAATACCATTAACACACCTTTTGTTGGAAAAGTTTTTAAAGGAAGTGTAATTGGAATTATTAATAACGGTAAATTAGCCATTAGAGATTGATAACTATGACCGAAAAAAAATCTTTTATTCGACAGTTTTGGAAAGAGAAAAAAATGATTGGTGCTATGGTGCCAAGCTCACGATTTCTAGCATTAAAAATGGTAAAAGTAATTAACTTCGAAAGTGCTAAGGTAATTGTAGAATTAGGTCCAGGAACTGGTGTTTTTACGGAGAAATTACTCGAGAAAATGTCTCCTGACGCACGTTTAATTGCTTTTGAATTAAATGACGATTTTCACAATATTTTAAAAAACAAAATAAATGATCCTCGATTAATTTTAATTCATGATTCTGCCGAGAAAATGAAAGACTATTTGCAAGAGCATCAATTATCAAAAGCTGATGTAGTAGTTTCTGCATTGCCTTTAAGTGTATTTCCAAATGGCCTTAGGGATGCTGTACTGGACGCATCGAATGAAATTTTAAAAGAAAATGGTCAGTACATTCAATTTCAATATTCTTTGTATTCCAAAAGACACATTAAGAAGAGATTTCCAAAAATGGCTATAAATTTTACACCATTGAATTTTCCTCCCGCTTTTGTCTATTCTTGCAGAAAAGTTTAATATTTGAATCAGAGATCAAAACCTCCATCCCCACCAGCCGGACGTTTATTTGATATCTCCAACTTACCGAATTTGTATGAAAAGGTGAGATAATAACGTCTTGTCAGCCATTTAAACTCGGATTCCTGTGTTATACCAACCTGGTCTATTTTCATAACAAAACCCTGACGATTAAAAATATCTGTAATCCGGAATCCAACTGAAATTTTTCCATTTTTGAAAGTTTTTTCTCCTGAAATATCAACCGGGCCACGCCTTTGAGCTACACCTTGAACGCTTACCCGCGGACCATTATACGCAGCATTTATTTGAATACTCGCTGTTCTATTCCAAAACTCAACAGCACCCATATATTTTAAATTCCACATGAACCCTTCAACATTCCAATTCTGACTAGAGTTGTCGTCTTCGTACCTTATGTAGTTAGCATTAATTGACAATGTATTTCTCCAAAATTTATAAGGTTTTAATTGTAATATGAATTCTGTTCCTAAACTATGACTTTCATCAATATTTGCAAAGGTCATCGCAGAAGTATTGTCGACATAAAATTCCTTAACCCTAGAAATAACGCCTGTTGTATGACGATAGAATAAACTAGTTGTAACGGTTATTACTTTGCGATCAATCATATATCCCAAATCATACGAATTAATGTATTCAGGAAGTAAAAATGGATTACCTCTCCTTAAATTATAAGGATCAGCATAGCTTGTAAACGGGTTCATATCATCCGATTGCGCTCTATTTATTCTCCTTGAGTAACTTAGACTCAATTCTGAATGATCAGTAAGACTATATTTTAAATGACCAGAGGGAAAAAAATTAAAATAATCATTGACAATTCTAATTGAATCCGAAATTAAATTCGGAATTTGATAGGCTTGCTCCACTCTCAAACCAAATTGATACTTGAATTTTTTAATTTGTTGACCAAAAACTCCATATGCCGAATATACCTGCTCATTGTATGAATAGTTAAAATTCGCCAACGTATCTTCCTTATAAATTCCCATAATTGTATCCAATGATTCTGAGTAAGTGTCAACGCCCAAATTCTTGTAAATTCCTTTAATACCACCTTCCATTCTCGCGTTAATTCTTGGAAATACATACACTAGATCCATTTGAGCAGTAGTAATATTATTTCTCTCATTATTAAATAATTGCTGCCTTATCGGATTTAGATTTAAAGCCGATGTATCCGTAGTGAAAAACTGTTGGGTATAATATCCTTCAATATCTTTATCACCTAATGACTGATTAATATCAACGATTAAATTTCCTCTGTCATTCTTTAAATCGTATTTGTAATTCAAATTAAAATCTAAATTTTTATGGTAAGCGGGGTCATCAGAATCTCTTTTCCAAAAAGACAGAAGGTTATTATTTTCATCATATAAGCTATTCCATTGTTCACCGGTTCTGTTTCGAACACCTAAATTTCCAGTTAAAGAAACTCCCAGTAGATGTCTGGTTTTCAAATAAAAATCTGAACCCAACCGGAAAGTCTGTCCAGCATCCAAATCGGTTCCCAATCTATTTTGATCAATAGTTATTGCCGAACCATCTGTAAATGATTGCGTGAGATAGGAATAATTATTTCGATATCCGTCCAAATACCGTCCTGAGTAGGTACCATAAACATTCAACTTGGCATTTCTATAACTCAATGATAATGAACCATCAGCAACATTTCCTCCGGTAATATCTCCCGATCCTAAATTGGTTGCAACCATTCCATTGAATCCTCTGAGTTTATTTTTTTTCAAT
>Ga0209990_10001176_pt1 | contig 22953 bp, 17 predicted proteins | sample NOAtaG_6_FD_187304 | JGI IMG/M metagenome (GOLD analysis project Ga0209990, IMG submission 187304) | Freshwater lake microbial communities from Lake Erie, under a cyanobacterial bloom - NOAA_Erie_Diel5S_2200h metaG (SPAdes) (version 2) | ecosystem: Environmental > Aquatic > Freshwater > Lake ...
GTTCTGCTTCTAAGGCTCGTTCTACCAATGCGGTCGTTAGTTGCTTCAGAATTCCTCCTTCTCCGAATAAGTCAGGTGGTGTTTTGCATTCTTGCAGCAGTTCATCTAGCAATTCTTTGCGGATATTCATCGTTTTTTAAGTAGCTCAACTTAATTAAAACCTAAAACCAGAGTTTGTTCCGCCCGCTACGAGGGCGGAACAAACTCCTCGGTTTTTATATTGTCATTGGTTTGTTTATAGTGGTTTTCATTTTGCCGTAGGCAAAATGAAAACTCAAAACTCTTAATGGGACTGATTTTTTGTTTTCAAATGAGTGTGTACTCATTTGAAAACCGCTATATCAATAAATATGGTTTTTCTATTCATTCTCATTTAGCTTTCCAATAAATGTAAAACACTACCCTTATTGCTTTACTCATTCTTGCCTTGTGTTGGGCTTTTCCTTCTGGGCTTTGGTTGACTCAACTAAATCCTCTCAAGCTCAAGAATCATGGTCATCCTCCTATTTGATCTTCATCTCAATCCCCAAGCCTTCTTTAACTCCATCAAATTTTTGTTCTGTACTTAGAAATGATATATATGTCACTATCTAGAAGTTTGTCGCAAAATAATTGATTTAATTTAATATGGAAAATCCTGCAATTACCAATCACGAAATTCATCCCTTAATCGCTCAACGTTGGAGTCCTCGTACCTTTAATAGCAAACTTGTTGAACCTGAAAAACTTGCCCAATTATTTGAAGCCGCACGTTGGGCTTCCTCTTGCTTTAATGACCAACCTTGGGTATTTATCGTAGCAACCAAAGACGATACTGTGAATTATCAAAAAATGCTAGATTGCCTTGTACCTTTTAATGTGTCGTGGGCGCAAGTAGCTCCAGTATTAGGGTTAGTGATTGCTCAGAAAAACTTTAAGCACAATGGCAAGCCTAATGCTTGGGGTGAATATGATGCAGGTCAAGCAGCAGCAACTTTGGCTTTGCAAGCTACGGCTTTAGAGCTAGTTGTCCACCAAATGGGTGGTTTTGATGCGGATAAGGCGATCGCTACTTTCAATATCCCTGAAACTGCGAAACCAATTGCGGCGATCGCGATTGGTTATGCAGGAGAACCTAGCAATTTGCCAGCAGAACTACAAGAGAGAGAAACTGCTCCTCGTGCGCGTAATCCCTTGTCGAGTATCGTCTTTACAGGCGAATGGGGAAATTCGGCTACGTTTGTCTAGCACTAAAAAAAGAGAGTTCGCATAGCGAACTCTCTTTTTTTAGCTTATAGCAAACCTGCTTGAGACAAGCCCAAAATCCAACCTGCACCGAGGATATGTCCTAGGCAAGTTACACCAAGCAATTCAGGAACACCAAAGCCTTCAAATAAACCAGGTAACTGTACAGGTAAGTTGGGACCAACACCTTTAACTTTGATGCCGTAGCGAGCAACAACTAATGCAAACAAGTTAGCGGTTACCATGATTAAACCAACACCAGCAGACCATGTTGGGGTAGCGGGAACTGCGGCAAGTAAGTTAAGAGTTAGGTGTGTCATAAATTTGATTTCCTGAGTTTAATTACCTATTAAAAATTTTTTAACTGCCATAATCCTAAAGTTAAGTACAGACATCGGGAAATTGTTCTTAAGTTAAATTCATTAAACTTAGTAATCGTTTACAACTGATTGGCTGACTCAACTTCTACAATTTTTCACAATGCTCCGTGTGCAAATTTATGAACACAATTCAGAAAATAACTCGTCAAACAAGTTCAGAAATATTCACTTCATCTAAAGAGAATAGACAATTAAAAGGTTTTATTCTATGGCTAATTGTTTGGTTGGGAAGTTGTCTATTTCCGCTTTTTCAATACACCAAAACCTCAATGGCTTAGGACTTACGTATTGAGGTAGATGTGGTGCGGGCAAAGCCCGCACCACATCTACCTCAATCCTAATAAATTCGTTCGGTTTGCGTAAGTCCTATGGCTATTACTCATGCTGTCTGTAATCGAATAAGCTCTACACAAGTTAATTATAAATTCTTTCTGTCTAACTTATTTAAGACACCGCAATGGTCTAGGGAGTATCAATTTGTTCAGTATGCAAAGTCTGGTGTTAGTGTCGTAGGCGAATATTATAGGGAGCACCTCAATTAAGCGCTGAGTATAAATACTTAAGAGAAATGAGAGGTAAAATAGAAAAAAGTTAACCAGACCAAGCAAATGACACCAGAAGAAATAGAAAGACTTGAAACCTGCACCAAAGAGATAGCAAAAATCTTGTATCGGAATGCAGAAGCAATAGATGCCGATGTAAATGAAATCAACCGCTTTATTGGTTTACCTGAAGAGGAAAATTCTATTGCTGAAACCATAGACTTAACAGGCATATAATGATGCACCAAACAAAGTTTAATGCATCGTTATATGTAATTATCTTTGTCAAGAATATCGAGATTAAATCTCTTCTAAAACTTTGAACCGTACATGGTTGAGAGCTAATTCACCAATGGAATAGGGCTGGGGTTGAATCGTTTCAAAGAAGATACCTTTGCCAATTTCCACATGATACCAAGGAAGTCCCATAAACCAGCGTGTAGGATAGGGGCGATCGCCTGTATCATCAGGATTCGATTCCATTGGCAACCAACCGATACTTGGAATATAGAACTCAATCCAGACGTGGTTATAGTATTGGTGTAAGGGAACGTTCAATATCAAGTCGCCATCATGGGGACATTTATAGCGTCCGACTGTGCGACAGGCAATTCCATTCAATCTTGCAAGAGCGAGCAATAGCCCGACATATTCGCCGCACGAACCTGTACCTCTAAGTAAAACTTCTTCTGGAGCCGCAATATATGGTGTAACGCGATAAGAGAGTTTATCATAGACATAATCGCGAATTAGCAGCATTTTTCGCAAAATATTAGTCTCATCTCCGACGGCTTCCTTGGCGGCGGCTTGAATGATGGGATTATCCATGCTCAAGCCATCATCATCAATGAGATAGAGATTCTGCATTTCAGGAGATAGATCAGGCACAAATTCTACTTCACTATCCTTGAGTTCGTATTTGATGCCATGCAGTTCCAAAGTTGCTTTCCAACCAAACATACGCGCTTCTTCAGGCTTGAGATTACCTAACTTAAATGCAGCAACCTTCTGTCCATCAACAATTTCTTCTGCAAAGGGAATGCCAATTGGCTCGATCACTAATAATTTCTGGCGATAGGTATCGGTGGGGTAGGCAACTCGCCATGTGAGGTTATAAACGGAAGTTGGGTCTTCGGAAGATAGTTCTTCGAGATAAATCATTTCCACTTTGTAGCCAGTGGTAAGGGTATAATTTAACTTCCCATTTTGGTATTGATCGAACCTAAGTCGATGGATAAAATTCTTTTCGCGCACAGCCACAGAAAAAGGTTCTACTAAGTCGTTAGGATTTTCGCGAATGTAGTTTTCATCACCTGAGTAAACCACGTACAGATCGTTTCCTAAAAAGCCTAAGCCCATTGGATTTGCAAAAGGAGTTAAACCTCGATGGAGAATTTCTCCCGTTTTGGCTTTGAGACGATAAACTGTTTCTTCGGTGCGATCGCTCACCCATAATTCTTCACCAATTAAGGTCAGTGCTTCAAAACCTGCTCCTGGAGCATCCATAATCCGTAGTAATGTGCGAGTAGCACGTCCAAATACAAAGATTTTTCCAACCTCACTAGAACTCACATATACGCCGCCCTCAGATACAGCAATGCCATCAACCCGATTGGGCAATTCCATAAAGGGTTGTAAGTCAAAATCAACCAGATCACAGTAATAAATCCCATTGTCTTTAGTAATCCACAGAGTATCTCCTGCGATCGCTAAACCTTTTGCATCTCGAAACTGAGGTGCAGTGTAATTATTTAGTATCGTTGCACCTTCAGACAATGGATCAATTTTGAGGAGATGCCCTTGGTAGGCATCAACGCAAATTGCATAGGGTTTGCCCTGATTGGAATTACTATTTGCATCAGTTTGCCACACTAAACCACGAAGGTTATAAGCGCCAATGGGATAGATCGTGCTTGGTAGGCTAGGCATAGGATATTGGTGATTTAACTGGTAATTTAGACAGAGTTTCAATTCTTGGCAAAGCTTGATCTGACTTCAAAAGTAACATTACTTCCGTAGCAGAGGTAACAGTAGTTAGAATTGCACGCTATTTAGCTAAGTAGCACAACTTAATTAAAACCCGAAATCTGAGTTTGTTCCGCCCGCGTTGCGGGCGGAACAAACTTCTCGGTTTTTAGTTTGCTTATGTCAAGCTACTTATCTACTAGCTTAATCTAGTTAACATTTTTAAAAATGCCTGAGTTCGTGGTGTAAGTAAAGTTCTGCGATAGGTATCGGCTGCTTTTTTAATCGCATCAGCTTGGGTGGGGTAGGCATGGATCACGTTGGATAGCTTATTTAATCCCTGTTTAGAAGCGATCGCTAAGGTGATTTCGCTAATCATTTCCCCCGCATGACGCGCCACAATTGTTGCCCCAAGAATGCGATCAGAGTGACATTGATACAAAATTTTGACAAAACCTTCAGTCTCGCCATCATAAATTGCGCGATCGACAGCACTAAAAGGAATCTTAATTTCATTAGTTTCAACGCCTTGCGCTTTGGCTTCTTTGGCATATAAACCCACATGGGCAATTTCAGGATCGGTATAAGTTACCCAAGGCATGACTAAATCACTGAGCTTACTTTTGCCTAAGCCAAAGGGTGAAAAGAGCGTATTTTTAATCACGATGCGTGCCGCAGCATCGGCGGCATGGGTAAACTTCCAATCCATGCAAATATCTCCTGCAGCAAAAATTCGGGGATTAGTCGTTTGCAGATAATCATTTACAAATACGCCCCTTTGCTGGTTGTATTCGACACCTACAACTTCTAGATTGAGTCCTTCAATATTTGGCGATCGCCCCACACCGACAAGAACTTCATCAACTTCTATTTGGTGATTAATTCCATTTTGTTGATAATCGATAATTTTGCCAGTGCTAGTTTTAGTGACTTGCGTGATCGCACAGTCCAAAATCAAATTCATCCCTTCACGCAGAAATACCTGTTGTAAAATTTCCCCAGCATCGGCATCTTCGCGATCAAGTAAATGCAAATTTTTGTGTAGTAATATCACTTCACAACCTAAGCGCTGAAAAGCCTGTGCTAATTCACAACCAATTGCACCACCACCAATGACGGCTAATCTTTTGGGTTGCTCAGTAAGGGAAAATACAGTTTCATTGGTTAAATATCCTGCTTCGACAAGTCCTGCTATTTGTGGCACAGATGCCCTTGCGCCTGTGGCAATCACTGCTTTTTTAAAGTTTAATTTGATGTTTGATTTGACGTTATTAACAGTGATCGCATTACCATCAATAAAGCTGGCAGAACCAAGAAATACATCAACACCAAGCTTCTGAAACCTTGCCACCGAATCATGATGACTAATACCAGCGCGGATTTTTCGCATTCGTTCCATTACAGCAGCAAAATTGACATCAATATTCTGAGGTGGATGAATACCAAATCTTGCAGCATCACGCATATCTGCAACTACTCGCGATGAACGAATCACGCATTTAGAAGGAACGCAACCAACATTGAGACAATCTCCTCCCATAAGATTCTTCTCAATTAGGGCTACTTTCAAACCTAAACCTAATCCAGATGCCCCTGCTGCTAAGACTAATCCCGCTGTTCCTGCGCCAATCACGACCAAATCATAAAGCGTCTCAGGTTGAGGATTTACCCAATCGAGAGGATGCACATTCGCAATCAAATCACGATTGTATTCATCCGTAGGTTGAATAAATTCTGCGTAACTGGAATAGGTTGAAGATTGATTCATGGTTAATTTGGAAACATCTAGAATAGATTTAATTGCTGAGGTGTCGGAGTGAGAGTGTTCCAAGGCAATGCAGGCACTGGCACATTCGCTTTTTCCAACATTTCCTGAAAGTTATTTGCATTATGGGGCGATCGCTCTTCGATTGGGCAGTGCATAAAGAAATATATTTGTGTTCCCTTTGTGAGCCATTCCCGTAAATAAGTTTCCCATTCTTGCCAAAAGCGGATATTCAGATCGCGTTCAGGATGACTGATAAACCGCACAATACTAAAAGGGGCTGTCACCACAGGCTGTAAAGGTAAATTGGGTTTGCGGCGCTCCTGTTGGACTGGGAGCAATAAAGCAGGATCAATATCATCACCAAAGGGCAAATCATAGATTGGGCGCGAATCTAGCAATACCCGCCCAATCATTAAGCTCTGTAATAAATGATTGAGCCGATCACTATGATTCGGCTTAAACCAATCAGCATGACGCACTTCTAGCGCGATTTGATATTCACGAGTTGGTAATGCTTTGAGGAAATTTTCGAGATCAGCAAAATTGGAGGGGCTATAGCTGGGTGGTAATTGGATAAAGGACACACCTAAGCGATCGCTAAAACCCGATATCAAATCTAAAAATTTAAAAGCCTGCTCAATATAGGGCATTAGCAAACCATTATGGGTGAAATGCTTGGGAAATTTCGGGCAAAACTTAAAATTTGTGGGTGTATCTTTTGCCCAGCGCTCGATTGTTTGGCGATCATGGATCACATAAAAAGTGGAATTAACCTCCACAGTCATCAGGCGATCGCTATAAAGCGACAGAAATTCAGTTGCACGACTCCCTTTTGGATAAAAATCACCAACCCAACCCTTAAAAGCCCAAACTGCACAACCTAAATAAAATTGAGAATCCATGCTATCCGTTGTACTTGTCCTATAGATAACATTAGTATAACTAATGTTATTATGATTGCAGTATAAATATAACCTATGTTAACTTGAGTCACAGTTTCTAAAAAGTTTCTGAGTGGATGAAATCAAAAATGCAACAGTTAATAGACGCACCCAAAAATGAGCTAACCACTACTCCGCAGCAAGCAAGCAACCTGCGTTTTCGGATTGTCAATACTTTAGAACTAGTACAAGATGCGATCGCTATCTCTCTTTGCATAGGACTATTTTGCGTTATGGTCTTGCAGATGAAAGAGATCTTTTTGTCGCTACTCACAACCTTACGCTTTCATGAAATTACCGCCGATATTTTATTTATTCTCATTTTAGTGGAATTATTTAGGCTATTGATTATTTATCTTCAAGAACAACGAGTATCGATAGGAGTTTCTGTCGAGGTGACAATTGTATCGGTATTGCGGGAAGTAATTGTGAAAGGTTTGCTAGAAGTAGAATGGAAACAGGTATTAGCAACCTGTGCATTCTTAGTTGCCCTAGCGTTACTCTTGATCGTTAGAGTTTGGCTCCCACCCACATTTGAAGGTATCAATCCCGAACAAAAAGCGTCACTACGCATCAAATTACGCAAGTAGAAAAAGGTTGCTTAGCACCCTTTTTCTATGAATTTATTTAACCTAACGTGATGTGCAACTAAATCAATAAGCCTTCACCCCATCCCCCTCTCCCTTTAATGGAGATCTGGATGCGGTGAAGAACTGATTTTTAATCTATCAGTTGGTACAAGATATATTGTGGGAATGCCTGTAAATTTAGCTTCAAAAATGGCGCAGGACAAAGGCGAATTCGGCAAGCTCTATCTGAGTGCAACATTCAAGGATTGCCTCGATATCAGTCGCTTTAGGGAAATCAAGTATCAAGTTTCAGGAGTGGAGATTACAGCTTATGAAGGGTAATTGGTTCAAAACTTGCTTATTAAATATAAGAACTCAAAACCTGTGGCGCAAGCACAGCTTGCGCCACAGGTTTTGGTATTGGTTTTTAATTATGCCCAGCTTATTGCTACAATTGTCAGTGCTTTTACCTGTAAATGCGGTATGGGCAATTCCCATTAGTGATATTCCCAATCCGCGTCAACTGAATGGAACTTGGGTAAGCGACGTGGCGGATATCTTAAGCCCAGAGACAGAAGCACAACTGAATCAACGCATTAATCGATTGGTTGACAAAAATGGTTCAGAAATTGCCGTCGTCACAGTTCCCAATACAGCTCCCGCTATTACTGTCAAATCCTATGCTACTGAGCTATTTAATACTTGGGGTATCGGTAAACGAGGAATCGATAATGGAGTGCTATTTCTGATTGCGGTCAAGGAACGTCGCCTTGAAATCGAAACTGGACGCGGCATTACGCCATATATTAGCGATCGCCAAGTTGCCCAGGTGATTAAGGATCTGATTACCCCTGAGTTTAAGCGTCAGAACTTTGATCGCGGCATTATCAATGGAGTCGAGGAGATGGCAGGGCGCATCGAGAAAATCAACTTTTATCCTTTCCCCTTCACTCCGATTTATAGCAGCCTTGGGATCGTGGGTATTGCGATCGCCATTAGTGGTGGCATATTATGTAATAAGAAAATTCAAGAATGGGTCCAAAAATTACCAACTATTGAACCCAACTTCCAAAATCCTGTTGTTTTTCAAGTCAAAATTCCTAAATTAGAGGAATTTGCAAATTTAGAAATGTGGTTGATGGGATCAGGACTAGTAGCACTTTCAATTAGTACTAATGCATGGATCTTGTCCCAAGAGGCTTGGACAAACCTATTCATTAATCCATTTAACCAATTTATCGCAACTTTACTCGTCAATTTGATCATCGCGATCGCCACTCTTCCCCTTTGGCTGGGACTTGAAAGGGTTTGGCTCAAACAATTAGCTCAAGTCTTTGGATATCCCATACAGCGTTATGAAGTAGATCATCCGCTTACAACTACCACTAATCGCAAAAAATTCCGCAATCACATCTATTGTCATCCCCATATTCAAGATGAGGTAATTTGTCCGAGATGTAGCTACCCGACGGTAATTCGGGTCACGCCAAAACAGACTCGCAAATCGAAGAAGTTTCCCAAACAGGGTTCTCAAGAAGCAACTGCGATTCTGCAATGTCAGAATTGTTTTCATGAGGAGCCAGTCTATCCCTATGTTGCGCCAGTAAGTAGTTCTAGTTACTTTAGTGATTACAATTCTAGTTATGATTCATCAAGTAGTTCTAGCAGCTATGATTCCTATGATTATGGTAGTAGCTCTTCTTCTAGCGATTTTGGTGGCGGCGGTAGTGATGGTGGTGGTGCTGGTAGCGATTGGTAACATGGCGGCGCTAAAGCGCCGCCATTGTGATTGATTATTGACGAACAATACGATTCTCGGTTGTCACATGTAGTGGTGAATTTGCGGTGATATATTCGGCGATCGCATCCGATAGGAGATAGCCAGTTTCTAATAGATTTTTACTTTCCGCAAAAACACGATATCCATCACCTCCAGAAGCAAGAAAGTTATTGGTAGCTACCTTATAAATCGCCCTGGGGTTTAACAATTGGAACTTACCTGAAGCATCCTTAACTTCTACTTTCGTAACGCGCTTACCTACTGGAAATTTCGCATTCCAAACAAAGCGCATACCTGCTACTTGCGGGAATCTACCTTCTTCTTGCTCAGCCTTACTCACACCACTTTCTAATGCTTCTATCAACTGCTGACCAGTTAATTCCACCCTTGTAATCGTATTGCCAAATGGAAGTGCTTCTAGCACATTGCCCATCGTGATATTACCTAGGGGAAGACTGCTACGAATACCTCCTGCATTAATCAGCGCTACTTGGACGCGATCACCTTGAGTCTTTGCCAAAATCGCATCCGCAATTAAGTTTCCTAAAGCCGTTTCGCCAGTTCGCATTTTCACGCGATCGCCATCAAGAGCGACCAAAGCTTGACCAATCACTTTTTGGCGCAATGATTCAATGGGAGCAGCATAGGCTTTGAGCTTATTCGCAAATTCTGGATTGGGTTTAATGCTTGCATCAATCGCATGGGGCTTACCTGCCCATGCAATCAACTTACCTGCGCGATCAAAACTCACCGATAGATCCCCTAGATACTTGCCCCATTCCCAATCTGTAACGACCAGTACAGATTCCTTCTTTCCATTCTTCTGCACCAATGGATAGGGATGATTAGCATTGGGAATATTGCCAACTGGCGTGTGACTGTGAGCGCCAATGATGATATCGATATCAGGGACTTTTTGTGCGAGTACCACATCATTCTCAAAGCCAATGTGAGTCAGGGCAATAATTTTATTAATTCCTTGCTGCTTCAGGTTTTGTACTGAAGTCCGTGCTGCCGCGATTGGATCTGTAAACTTCACGCCATCGCCCACACTGGATAAAATCTCCGTATCGGTCGTTGTCAAACCAAATATTCCGATCTTTTCTCCTTTCATATCAAGAATATGCCAAGGTCGAACTTTGCCATAGAGAGGTGAGGATGACGCGATGTCGAGATTTGCAGAAATGATTGGAAATTTGGCTTTAGTGATGAAGTTGGCGAGGACTTGCTGACCGCGATCAAATTCGTGATTACCAATGGTTCCAGCATCGTAGGCAAGGGTATTGTAAAAATCGAGATCAGCCTGTCCTTGATATTGATTGAAATAGAGCGTGCCTTGAAAAATATCACCTGCATCCAATAGCAGCAGAGGCTCATGATCATTTTTACTCTCAACGCGAATTTGATCAATCAGAGTACGCCGACGGGCTATACCTCCCAAGAAGCGATCGCCATATTTGATAGGTTCTAAATGTGCATGATGATCATTTGTATGCAAAATCCTTATTGAGAACCGATTCTCCTGTGCCACGACATGTAAGAATGCAGGAGAAACGGCAATCAGAAAAGTCATCACAAAAGCTACGAATATCTGCAAAGACCGCCACATCTGCGGTTTCAGTTTTACATAATTGGCGATCGCTTTTAAAATATTCTTCGCTTTCACAGTCATTAACCTTAGATTTATCTTGAGACTTATCTTGATTTTCACACCTCAAGTGTGAGGTCGCCCAAATCAATACCTTACATTTATTTAACTGATGTTACGTGGAACAAATATCCCCCTCACCCCCCTGCCCCCTCTCCCTTGATGGGAGAGGGGGAGCTAGACTAATTTCTTGTTCCCCTCTCCCTTAATGGGAGAGGGGCTAGGGGTGAGGGTCTTAGAAACTTCCACGTAACATCAGTTATTTATTTAGAGACCAAATATAACCTTAAATCAGCAATTATAAGTAGCTAGACATAAGTAAACTAAAAACCGAAGAGTTTGTTCCGCCCGCGTAGCGGGCGGAACAAACTCTGGTTTTAGGTTTTAATTAAGTCGAGCTACTTAGTTGTTTTGAATAAATTTTGAAGGGCTTCGACTTCGCCCATTCTTACCACAATAAAAGCCTTTCCTTTTTTTGACTACCAGAAAAAACTAATTGAAGCGATCGCGTTATTTGTTGAAATATGGATAGACTGAGTTTTATAGCCAATTAGAAATTATTTATATATTCCGCGATCGCCTCTGGATAAATAATATGCTCCTGAAATTGAATCCGCTTCTGCAAGTCTGCAAGAGAATCTTCAGGTAAGACAGGCACAGCCTTCTGTTTGAGGATTTTGCCACTATCGACTTCGAGACTCAGCAAATGTACCGTACAGCCCGTGATTTTCACCCCATAATTGAAAGCTTGCTCGATCGCATGAATACCTTTGAAACTCGGAAGCAAGCTCGGATGAATATTCAGAATCCGTTCGGGAAAAGCATCAATTAACTCCTGCGTGACAATTCGCATCCAGCCCGCCATAATCACTAGCTCGACATCATACTGCTGGAGAATATCAATAATAGCTAGATCGAGAGCCTTTCGATATTTGTAATCACGATGATTGACTAAAATTGCAGGAATCCCAAACTTTTCAGCCCGTTGCCGCGCAAATGCATCAGGCTCGTTATAGATCACTACAGCGATTTTAGCTGAGAGTTTTCCATCATTAATAGCTTGGGCGATCGCCTCCAAATTACTACCACTGCCAGAAGCTAATACAGCTAATTTGACGCTCACAAATCTTCGATGCCTCTCAAACAAATCCAAACACAAAATGCAGACACAAGTTTATACCAATTCAATAAAGTATAGTCACACTTTCTTGGATTAAAACCCAATCCTTTATGGAATCGCACCCCTTCGGGTACGATTCCATAAACCTGCTATAGCGGTTTTCATTTTGCCTACGGCAAAATAAAAACTCAAAACTCTTAATGGGACTGATTTTTTGTTTTCAAATGAGTGTGTACTCATTTGAAAATCTCTATATAGTCAGCTTTGGTAATATATTAGGAGCCGTGCTTCGTTGTGAGCCGCAACTATAACGCTTTGACTTTGCCATGACGACCCTCTCGGAAATGCCAATTTCTTTACAGAAATTAGGTGCTCGCTATCCAACCAATCCCCTCAGCATCGCACCGATGATGGATCGCACCGATCGCCATTACCGATATTTCATGCGCCAAATTACGCGACGGACTTTACTCTATACCGAGATGGTGACAAGTGCCGCGATTAAGCATGGTGATAAAGACTATCTCCTAGGCTTCTCTCCTGCGGAAAATCCCCTCGCCTTACAGGTGGGTGGCGACAATCCCCAAGATCTCGCCGAATGTGCACGAATTGCCGAAGCGATGGGCTATACCGAAATTAATTTAAATGTGGGCTGTCCAAGCGATCGCGTTCAGAGTGGTCATTTTGGCGCTTGTTTAATGAAAACTCCCGATCTCGTCGCGAAATGTATCGAGGCGATGATTGCAGCGACGCGGATTCCCGTATCAGTTAAGCATCGCATTGGCGTTGACGATTTAGATAGCTATGAGGATATGCAAAACTTTGTCCGCATTCTCTCAGAGGCTGGTTGTCAGCGTTTCTCAGTTCATGCACGCAAGGCATGGTTACAGGGACTCAGCCCCAAGGATAATCGCGAAATCCCCCCTTTGCGTTACGCCGATGTGCATCGATTGAAGCAAGAATTTCCCCATTTATTTATTGAAATTAATGGTGGGTTTACAACTCTAGAGAAAGCCCATGAACAGTTGCAGTACGTCGATGCAGTGATGATCGGACGCGCCGCCTATGACAATCCTTATCTCTTTGCAGCTAGTGATCGCCAGTTTTTTGATGATCAGTCGTCCATTCGCGATCGGGTAGAAGTTGTGGAAGCGATGATTCCCTATATTGATGAATGGACTAGTAAGGGATTGAAGCTAAATAAAATTACGCGCCATATGCTGCAACTGTTTCACGGTCAAGCTGGTAGTCGCATTTGGAAGCGCATTCTCACCGATAAATCCTGCATGGTAGGAGCAGATTCCAAGGTGATCCGCGAGGCAATAAGAGCAGTTATGGACATAGATTCATCCTCTCACATAGTAGGAGGATGAATCTATCTTTGCATGGATTGATTGGAGAAATTGCAACCTGTAATAAATAGAGATGCGCCTATCACTTCGGCATAAGGGCATCTCTATTTGCTAAGTAGCTAGACATAAGTAAACTAAAAACCGAGAGTTTTGTTCCGCCCGCTTAGCGGGCGGAACAAAACTCTGGTTTGGGTTTTAATTAAGTTGAGCTACTTAAAACCGATCAACTAATTTATACTTAACATCATGATTAGGTTTTGCACCTTCTCCACAGGTGCGCGGAGTTGGCAAAATCTTGGTAGGATTAGCAATCCCTTGTGAGTCAAACGCCTCACGCACCCATTGCATCGTTTCTAAATCTACCTCGCTAAACATCTCTGGCATATAGCATTTCTTATCCGCACCAATGCCATGTTCTCCCGAAATGCTACCACCAACACGCACACAGAGCTTCAGGATCTCGCCGCCTAGCTTCTCTACGGTTTCTAAAGCACCAGTTTCCGCATTGTTATATAAAATTAATGGATGCAAGTTCCCATCACCTGCATGGAAAACATTGGCAACATAGTAACCATATTCTTCGCTTAGTCTGGCTATCTCCTGTAATACATAGGTCAACTTGGTGCGAGGAATTACCCCATCCTGCACATAGTAGTCAGGACTGAGACGACCCATTGCTGCAAAAGCAGCTTTTCTGCCCTTCCATAGTCTGAGCCTCTGCTCAGGATCATTAGCCGTAGTCACATTTCGCGCCCCATTCTGATAACAAATGGCTTCAACTCGCTTAGCATTTTCAGTAACTTCACTCTCTAAACCATCAATTTCAATTAAGAGAATCGATGCAGCATCACGGGGATAGCAATTGGTAGCAACCGTATCTTCGACAGCATTGATACTCATGTTGTCCATGATTTCCATCCCCCCAGGGATGATGCCCGCACTGATTACATCAGATACAGTTGATCCTGCGGCTTCAATGGTAGTGAAATCTGCTAAAAGAACCTGAATCGATTCTGCCGACTTGAGGATTTTTAATGTAACTTCGGTCGTAATGCCGAGGGTTCCTTCGGAGCCAACGAAAATACCTATAAGATCATAGCCTGGACTTTCGGGAATCTTGCTGCCGATATCTTTAATTGAACCATCGGGTAGCACTATTTTTGCACCCAGTACATGATTGGTCGTCACCCCATATTTCAAGCAATGCACGCCCCCTGAGTTTTCAGCAACGTTACCACCAATAGAGCAGATGATTTGACTGGAAGGATCGGGCGCATAGTAGAAGCCTGCCCCACTGACAGCTTGTGTCACCCAATTATTGATTACCCCTGGTTGCACGATGACGCGTTGGTTTTCTAGATCAACCTCTAAGATCTTCCGCATCCGTGACGTAATAATTAGTACTGATTCAGGCAAGGGTAACGCGCCACCTGATAGCCCTGTCCCCGAACCCCTCGCCACAAAGGGAATCCTGTAGCGATCGCATATTTTGACAATTGCGGCTACTTCCTCGGTTGTATTCGGTAAAACTGCGATCGCAGGTTGTTGTTTGTAGCTGGTCAATCCATCACACTCGTAGGCAAGTAGCTCTTCGCGTTTACGGACAACATAGCGATCGCCTACAATCTCAATAAAGGCGTTAGCGATCGCTTGCCAATCAATAGGTTGTGATGATGCGGTGTAAGGAATATCGGCGATCGCGGTCATGCTTTGGTTTAAAGGTAATGGCTAAGATGATTTTATCTCAGTTAAAACGGTAAAGATCACTGTTTGATTAATATTGCGTCATAATGGGGAGCAAACCTTAGCAAAATTTGACCTATTAGAAAAATGACCTCTGCGCCTAAAGCCAAATCTAAGAATCTTGAGAGTCCTGCCGAATCAAGCGAATATAAGGACACCGTTAACTTGCCCCAAACAGACTTTTCGATGCGGGCAAATGCAATTATTCGTGAACCAGAGATTCAAAAATTTTGGCAAGAGCAAGGTATTTTTGAAGACCTGACCCACAATAACAAAGGCGATGTATTTACCCTCCATGATGGTCCTCCCTACGCCAACGGCACATTACACATGGGTCATGCCTTAAACAAAATTTTAAAAGATATTATTAATCGATATAAGTTATTGCGTGGCTATCGAGTCCGCTATGTCTTGGGTTGGGACTGCCACGGGTTACCGATTGAGCTGAAAGTTTTACAAAACATCAAAGCCGAAGAACGTGCTAACTTAACGCCTTTAGAATTACGCAAAAAAGCTAAGGAATTTGCTCTGCAAACGGTAAACGAACAGGCGACAGGCTTCAAGCGTTGGGGTGTGTGGGGTGACTATGAGAATGCCTACTATACCCTCAAGCCAGAATATGAAGCCGCTCAAATCGGTGTCTTCGGAAAGATGGTGCTCAAGGGCTATATCTATCGGGGGCTCAAGCCCGTCTATTGGTCACCTAGTTCCCATACGGCTCTAGCAGAAGCAGAATTAGAATATCCTGAAAATCATGTGTCGCGGAGTATATACGTTGCTTTCCCAGTCACTCAACCTAGCGAGAAATTGAAGGCGATCACCGATCTAACCAATCTCCATGCCGTAATCTGGACAACTACTCCTTGGACAATTCCCGCTAACTTGGGCATTAGTGCCAATCCCCATCTCAGCTATAGCATTGTTGCATCGGATGATAAAAATTACATCGTGGCTACAGAATTAGTGGAGAAGTTAGCCACCACCTTTGAGAAAGCTTTGGAAGTGAAATATACTTTCAATGGAGATGTTCTCGAAGGAACCATTGCGAAGCATCCAATTGTTGGTCGCCCTAGTCCCATCGTCTTAGGCGACCACGTCACCGCCGAGTCAGGCACAGGTTTAGTGCATACAGCACCTAATCATGGTCAGGATGACTTTATCGTGGGCAGAAAATATCATTTGGGTATGATATCTCTTGTCGATGATCGCGGTATTTTCAATGAGGATGCAGGTACAGAGTTAGCAGGTTTGAGCGTTCTTAAGGAAGGTAATGCTAAGGTTGTAGAAATCTTGACTACTAATGGAACCTTAGTTAAAGAAGAAGCCTATAACCATAAATATCCCTACGATTGGCGCACCAAAAAACCTGTGATTGTGCGTGCTACAGAGCAATGGTTTGCCTCTGTGGATGGTTTCCGTGAAGAAGCTTTGAAATCGATTAAAGAGGTTAACTGGATTCCTGCGATCGGTGAGAATCGGATTACCTCAATGGTACAAGAGCGATCAGATTGGTGTATTTCTCGTCAGCGCACTTGGGGCGTACCAATTCCTGTATTCTATGATGAAGAAACCAATGAGCCTTTACTGACCAAAGAAACCGTCAATCACATTCAAGAACTGATTCGTGAGCATGGTTCCGATGTTTGGTGGGAAAGGGAAGTGGAAGACTTACTGCCTGAATCATACAAAAATAATGGTCGTCAGTATCGCAAAGGTACAGACACGATGGATGTTTGGTTCGATTCTGGTTCTTCATGGGCAGGCGTACTTGGAGGTGAAAGTCATAATTCGCGCACTGTTCCCTATACGATGAATTATCCAGCAGATATCTATCTCGAAGGCTCAGATCAACATCGCGGATGGTTCCAATCTTCGCTTTTAACCAGCGTGGCAACTAATGGCTACGCGCCTTATAAAACTGTGTTAACTCACGGATTTGTCCTTGATGAAAAGGGACAGAAGATGAGTAAATCCCTAGGTAACATCGTCGATCCGATGGTGGTGATCAATGGTGGTAAAGATCAGAAGAAAGAACCTCCTTACGGTGCAGATGTAATCCGTCTCTGGGCGGCGAGTGTTGATTATAACGGTGATGTTCCTATCGGAAAGACGATTTTGGCGCAGATGTCCGATGTGTCGCGCAAAATTCGCAATACCGCCAGATTCTTACTCAGTAATCTCTTTGACTTTAAGCCTGCGGAACATCTAGTTCCCTATGTTGAACTTACTGAAAGCGATCGCTACATCCTGCATCGTCTCGCCGAAGTCACTAAAGATATTACCGAAGCCTACGAGAAATTCCAATTCTCGCGATTCTTCCAAACCATCCAAAACTTCTGCACCGTCGATTTATCAAATTTCTATTTAGACATTGCTAAGGATCGCCTCTATATCAGTGCGTCCAATGCGCCCCGTCGCCGCAGTTGTCAAACCGTGTTGATGTATTGTTTAGAGGCTATTGCCAAAGCGATCGCCCCAGTGCTTGCTCACACTGCCGAGGATATCTGGCAGCACTTGCCCTATGCCGCACCCACTAAATCCGTTTTCCAGTCTGGCTGGTTTATAATCCATCCTGAATGGTACAAGCCAGAACTAGCCTCCAAATGGGAATATCTACGTGATGTGCGTTCTGAGGTAAATAAAGTCTTAGAATCCGCCAGAACTGGTAAACTGATCGGCGCTCCCTTAGAGGCCAAAGTTCTACTATCAGTACTCGATCCCATGCAAAAGGATTATTTAGCTTCTCTTGGTGCAGATTTATGTTATCTCTTTATCGTCTCCCAAGCTGAGATTGTCGAAGATTTACCTAATGCTGATTTCACAGGTGAAGTGAATAACCTTAAAATCGCCGTAGTCAAGGCTGACGGTGAGAAATGCCCCCGTTGCTGGAATTACTCCACCCATATCGGAGAGTCTACAGAGCATCCCCATATTTGCGATCGCTGTATTGGTGCGTTAGCAGGTATTTTTTAAAAAAATTATCCCACAAATAAAGAAGGGCTTGGCATTGCCAAGCCCTTCTTTTTGTATATTTCTGCATATCTCTTTTTACATGTGCAATTGCAGAATATTGAGGCTTTGAGTGGTAAAGAAATATTTTAAAAAACGCGAATTCGGGAAAACCTAAAAGTAAAAGCTTTGCTGAGCAAGGCTTTTACTTTTAAGCTTTTAAAGTTTGCAAGTTTAACCCGAACTGACGTTATTTAGCTAAAAACTAATTTGTCATTCTCGACAGTGATATAGATGCTGTAACCTTCAGTGAAAACTCCTTCAAGGATTTTTGTAGCGATGGGGTTCTCAATCTCTCGCTGAATAGCTCGTTTCAGAGGACGCGCACCGTAGGAAGGATCGTAACCAACGGCTGCAACATAATTTTTTGCCTCATCACTGAGATTAAGAGAAATCTTGCGATCGCTAAGGCGATTTTCGATACGTTTAATTTGTAACTCGGCAATTGATCGGATCTCATTACGACGTAGGGCATGGAAAATCACCGTCTCATCAATGCGGTTGAGAAACTCTGGACGAAAGTGATTGCGAAGCACATCCAGAACTTTATCGCGCATTTCCTCGTAGCGTGAATCACCATCAAGCTCAGATGGCAGATCTTTAGATACTTCAAGAATGCGATCGCTACCAATATTACTAGTCATGATGATTACAGTATTTTTGCAATCAACTAAGCGTCCTTGACTATCGGTAATACGTCCATCATCGAGAACTTGCAATAGAATATTAAATACATCAGGATGAGCCTTTTCGACCTCATCAAAAAGGACGACTGAATAGGGATGACGACGCACTGCCTCTGAGAATTGTCCGCCTTCCTCATAGCCCACATATCCCGGAGGCGCACCGATTAGGCGCGATACGGAATGCTTTTCCATATATTCCGACATATCAATGCGAATCATCGAGCTATCGGCATCAAATAGAAATTCGGCAAGGGCGCGAGCAAGTTCCGTTTTCCCAACACCTGTAGGACCTAAAAAGAGGAATGACCCAAGGGGACGATTGGGATCATTCATGCCTGCTCGGGCGCGACGAATTGCTGCGGCTACAGAGCTTACGGCTTCTTCTTGCCCAATTACGCGATCATGAAGATGGGTTTCGAGTGTGAGTAATTTCTGGCGTTCGGATAGTAATAACTTTTTGAGAGGAATGCCTGTCCAACGCGCTACGATTTCGGCAATATCATCTTCGGTAACTTGCTCACGGAACAAAATCGAGCCATCAGCCCTAGCCCGATTCAGTTCTAGCTCTGCCTCATCAAGGTTTTTCTCTAGTTCCGTTAATTTACCGTATTTCAACTCAGCCGCCTTGTTGAGATTAAATTCCCGTTCAGCTTGCTCAATTTGCAACTTAGTTTGATCGATTTGTTCTTTCAGAGTTCGCAAATTATCAATCGTGTCTTTTTCTTGCTGCCAACGATTATCAAGGGAAACTTGGCGATCGCGCAATTCATTCATCTCCTTATCAAGCCGATCAAGTCTATCTTGAACAGCCTTACCACTCTTGGTTTTGTAAACAACTTTACCTTCAGCCTCTACCCGTTCAATGGGCGTAAAATCACCTTCCTTTTGCAAGGAGAGTCTTTCCATCTCTAATTGCATTAGGCGGCGATCAATCTCATCAAGTTCTAAGGGTTTCGATGTGATTTCCATCTTCAACTTTGCAGCCGCCTCATCAACGAGATCGATCGCCTTGTCTGGCAAAAAACGATCGGTAATATAGCGATTAGAAAGCGTTGCTGCTGCTACTAGAGCTGAGTCAGAGATATTCACACCATGATGTACCTCATAGCGTTCTTTCAAGCCCCGCAAAATCGAAATCGTATCTTCCACAGTGGGCTGATCAACGAGAACTTGCTGGAATCTTCTCTCTAAGGCAGCATCCTTTTCAATATATTGGCGGTATTCATCTAAAGTAGTCGCGCCTATACAACGGAGTTCTCCCCGCGCTAGCATTGGTTTGAGCAAGTTTCCTGCATCCATTGCCCCCTGCTGCGTTGCCCCCGCACCAACAACAGTATGCAATTCATCAATAAACAGCACGATCTGACCGTCGGAATTGAGAACTTCCTTGAGCACAGCTTTAAGGCGATCTTCAAATTCACCACGATATTTTGCACCTGCAATCAGCGAACCCATGTCAAGACTAATAATTGTGCGGTCTTTGAGAGATTCTGGTACATCTCCACGAATAATTCGCTGAGCTAGCCCTTCGGCGATCGCTGTTTTACCTACCCCTGGTTCGCCAATCAAGACAGGGTTATTTTTGGTACGTCGAGATAAGACCTGCACGACTCGCCTAATTTCATCATCGCGCCCAATTACAGGATCGAGTTTACCTTCCTTTGCCTGTTCCGTCAGGTCCCGCCCATATTTCTCTAAAGCGGCATACTTCGCTTCAGGGTTCTGATCAGTAATGGTTTGGCTACCACGAACTGATTTAATAGCATCCTCTAACTTTTTACGATCAATGCTTAGTTCACGGTAGAGTCTTTTGCCGAGCCGATCATCATCAGCTAAGCCAAGCAGCATATGCTCGATCGCTATAAATTCATCACTAAAGCTCTTGCGACTCTCTTCAGCGCGATCAAGCCATACCTCTAGATTGCGCCCCAGATATAACTGCTCTGGACTTGCCACGCGGGGCTGTCGCCGCAAAAATTCTTCCACCTGCCGCCTTGCTCGTGCCATTGGCACTGCCATCACAGTAAAGATGGTTTTCGTCAAACCCTCTTCCTGCTCCAGTAACGCCATTACTAAATGCTCAACTTCAAGTTGCTGATGTTGCGATCGCCTTGCGACTTCTTGCGATTTGACGATCGCTTCCCATGCTTTTTCGGTAAATTTTTTCGGATCGGTTGGTTGCATTGGCTTTGGTTACAGCAGGAGCGATGGTGATTACTAATGTTAATTAAAATAAGTTTACATTATCGTCAAAGCCTATCAAACCCCGTTACTAACTGTCTATTCTGATTTGGTATATCTTGGTTAGCTGCTAAATAGTTAGGCATAAGTAAACCTAAAACCCAAATTGCTTTCTCAAGCGTTATGTGCGCGAAACAGCAATGTTTATAACTATGGTGAGCTACTTACAACTATGTGCGATCACCTCCTCTATTACAGCCCATTAATGGATTAAGTAGCAAGGTAACAACACTTAGTAAACTGATTTTTGAAGAAATCCTTTCACATTGTCTCAATTGGTTGGTACTGGTTCCGTCTGATAGGATTATTTGCCTAAAACCCTTGTCAGGCAGAGGCTTTAGGCGTTTTAAGGCTAAATTATCGAAATCTAGGCATCAAAAGGGTTTCATGGCTTTTTCCATACAGCCTATTGAGGCTTTGAGTAGTACAGAAATATTTAAGGAAGTGGCGCTTTGCGCCACTTCCTTAAATATTTCTGGGTTTTGAGTAAGTGCAAAGCGCTGTATTACGGAACCAGTGCCTATACTAAGTAGATGATTGCTTTTTTTTGTTGCGAAGACTTGAACTGGAAGGAAGATTACTATTATTCTGTTCAGCTTTACGGTTGGCAATAATTTCGGAGGCATGGCTTTGTAAAGTGCGATCACGATAGGGGATAGCGGCACGAGTCTTGAGAAAAGCTGATTCAGTGCTGGAGATAGGTGGTATTGCTGTGGGAGCAAATGCGGCAATCGTACTGGGGGACTTGCGTCCGATGGGAGCGATCGCACCAATTTGTAATCCCGCCATCAGCATGGCGGTTCTCACGGCGGCGGATGCGGAGTATGTAACGAGATAGCCATCAGCTTTAAGGCTGTTGGCTAACAGTTGGATAAATTCGATTGTCCAAAGTTGGGGACAATGGGGAGGCGAGAAGGGATCGAGAAAAATGGCATCAGCCCATCGTTGAGGAACTTGGCTAATGGTTTGACGGGCATCACCGATGAGAAGTTGTAGAGTTAAATTTTCTGTTTCAACAATTTGGGCTTCCGCCGCTTTTGAAAGAATTTGTACGATTATAGGTTGCCAAATATCTACCAATCCTGAGGCGATCGCTTTTTGAGGTACTTCGAGATTATTTTCTAGGGCAATAATGTGGAGATTAGCAACGGAAGTTTGACTAGATTGTTTTAAATCCGAGACGCAGGTGATCGCGGCAGCCGAGTTGTAACCTAAGCCATAACAAACATCAAGAATGTTTAGTTTGGTTTGAGTTTGAGCTTTTTCGGCAATCTTGGCAGGTATCACAAATTTTGCTTCGGCTTCGTGCTTTGCGCCATGAGAGCTATGAAAGGTTTCTTGAAAGGTTTCTGACCAAAAGGTAATCGAACCATCTTCGGTTGGGAAAAGGGAAAGTTTATCCATAACAGAATATTTAGAGCAAGGGATTAATGGGGGAGCATCTCAGCTAAGTAGCTAGACATAAGTAAACTAAAAACCGAGAAGTTTGTTCCGCCCGCGTAGCGGGCGGAACAAACTCTCGTTTTGGGTTTTAATTAAGTTGAGCTACTTAGTCGCTGAGTAATTATATATAGAAGAATCAAGTAAGCCATTGAGATAAGCATAGCGATGCGTCAAAACTTGTGGGACATTTTTTTGATTCCATTGAGCGCCAGAAATCTTAATGCGCCGCCCAATTTGCTTAATCGAAGATTCGACAGCACCAGAGCCGGACGTGTTGCTCCAGACATCGATAACATATGGCTCAAGAAGTGAATAAAAATGGCAATTACTACTGTTCCCGTTTAGGAACAGCCTGCGATTTTAAGATCACAAACATTCCCAGTAATGTGGTTATAGACTGGATTTTGACAAACCGATTACCCTTTGATTCGCTATACTTTTATGGCTTAGAGCGATCGCTTCATATTAGCTATGGATCTCTGCACAAACAAAATATTCGTGCATTTAATGATAGTGGTGTTCCCACTCAAAAGGGTATTGTG
>Ga0209990_10001182_pt1 | contig 22853 bp, 36 predicted proteins | sample NOAtaG_6_FD_187304 | JGI IMG/M metagenome (GOLD analysis project Ga0209990, IMG submission 187304) | Freshwater lake microbial communities from Lake Erie, under a cyanobacterial bloom - NOAA_Erie_Diel5S_2200h metaG (SPAdes) (version 2) | ecosystem: Environmental > Aquatic > Freshwater > Lake ...
CGTGAAAGAGCTTGTCGCCGCGATGGGCTACACCGACGCGATCGAGCTCTGCCGCGGCTGGGGCGGCCGCGAGCTGGCCGTGCCCATGAAGGTGGCGCCCGATCACCCGCTGGCGCTGCGCCTGGGCCTGGTGGCCGCCGAGCGCCTGGTGGCCGCCTTCCGCGGCCAGCGCCTGCAGCTGCCGGTCGAGCGCGACGCGCTGCTCGACGAGCGCAACGCCGCGATCGTGGCCGCCGTGAAGGCCGGCCGCAGCCGCTCCGCCGTGGGCGACGAGTTCGGCGTGAGCCGGCAGACGGTCGACTACGTGCTGCGCCGGGCCGCCGACAGCGAGCCGCCCGCGGTTGCGGGTGGCAACGGCCAGCGGCGCGCGGAAGAATTCACGCCACCCTGACGCACGAGGCCTGCATGCGCCTGCCCGACCCTAACCTGCCGTGGCCGATCCCTCTGGCCTCCGTCGCCATCATCGCCGAGCGCGAGGGCTGCCGGCTGCGCACCTACAAGTGCCCGGCCGGAATCTGGACGATCGGCTGGGGCGAGACGGATCCCGAGAAGGCGCGGCCTGGCGCCACGTGCACGCAGGAAGAGGCCGACCGCTGGCTCCTCGAAGACCTGCAGCTCCGCGCCGTGCGCGTGCAGGCCATGATCACCGTGCACGCCGAGCCGAACCAGCTGGGCGCGCTGGTGTCCCTGGCCTACAACATCGGCCTTGAAGCGCTGGCCGGCTCGACAGTGCTGCGCCGGCACAACGCGGGCGACCACGAGGCAGCGGCCCGCGCCTTCGCGCTGTGGAACAAGGCCCGCGTGAAGGGCCAGCTGCAGGTGCTGCCCGGGCTGACGGCGCGCCGCGCAGCCGAGGCCGCGCTCTACCTGACGCCAGAGCCTGACGCGCCGCGCGAGCGCATGCCGCAGGCCGTGGCCGCCGAGAGCAGCATCGCCGCCAGCCCGATCGCGCAGGGCGGCGCCGTCACTGCCGGCACCGGCGCGCTGGCGCTGCTGACCGAGGTGGGCGAGCAGGCCGCGCCCGTCGGCGGCACGCTGGAGAAGCTGAAGGCCATCGTCGTCGGCACCCTGGGCGTGCCGCCCGAGTGGTTCGCGCCGGTCGTGCTCGTCGGCGCCGGCGCCGCGGTGCTTTGGTGGCGCTACCAGCAGAGGAAGCAGGGGTGGGCATGATCGGCATCGCCCGCGCCGTGCCCCTGTGGGCATGGGCGCTGGCCGCCTCGCTGCTGTGGGGCGGCTGGCAGTACCGCCGCGCCGAGCGCTCGGGCGCCGAGCTGCTGCGCCAGGCAGCCGAGACGGCCCAGCTGCGCGAGCAGGCCCTGCACGCCGCCCTGGTCGAGACAACGCGGCGCCAGCGCGCCGCCGAGGAGGTAATCCGTGTCGCATCCGAGAACCTGGCCGCGGCGCGCCGCGATGCTGCTGGCGCTGCCCGTGCTGCTGCAGGGCTGCGCGACCACGTGGCCGATCTGGAGGCCCGTGCCGCCGCCTGCGATCCCGGCTCTGCCGCCAGCCGCCAGGCAGCCGCCGCCGCCGCCGGAATGCTCGCCGACCTGCAGCGCCGCGCTGACGAGCGCGCGGGGATCCTGGCTGCATACGCCGACGAAGCCCGAATCGCCGGCGAGGCCTGCGAGCGGGCCTACGACTCCCTGAAGGAACCGACGCCATGAAAACGATCCGCAACACGCTGGCCTCGTGGCTGGAGCGCTTGGCAGCATGGGTTCGGCCTGAAAACGAAACCAGCGGCGGCGGCGGAGGCGGCGGCCCGCAGCCCGTAAAGTAGGCCGTGTGGCTCCGCGAAAGTCGTCACCGCCTGAGCCAGATTCGCGACTCAGCGATGAAGACAGGCGAGTACTCGCAGACGCGAGCGAGCGACTGCGCGAGCGTGAGCATTGGAGGTGGCTATGGACAATGATCGCTCGCGTCAGCAAGTGGGCGCTGGCGTGCATGGCGGGGCTCACGGTCGTGCACGAGTTCGCGCTGCGAGTCTGGCGATCGATTCACGGGCCGTAGGCTGGCTGCACGTGATCGACGACGTCATGCGTCGCTGGGACTGGCTGCCGACGTTCACGCTTTGGGCCTCGCTGCTGATCGTACTGGCGCAGGCTCTAGACAGGCGCCCGCCGCTTGAACTGCTGCGGGTATACCCAGCCGAGGCTCGCGCCGGCGAGGTGGTGACCATCTACGCTGAAGTGCTGCGCGATTCGTCGCGGCACTGCGAGGTCGACGTGTACCGAAGCCTGCACGATGCCCGCGGCAAGACGTGGGATTACCCGCATGCCCACTTCAGCACCGAAGCTTTCGCAATGACGGAAAGCAGCACGCCCGGCCGCATGGCGCCGACGTTCGTGCTGCCCGCAACCGCGGCGCCCGGGCCGGCGGGAATAACTACCAGCCTGCGCTATCGCTGCAACAAGACCCACGCCCTATGGCCGATCATGCTCACCCACACACTGCCGCTCACGGTACTGCCGTAGCGCTGCTGCTTGCCGGCGCGGCCCTGCACTACGGCTGGGCGCTGGCCCCGATCGAGCACCAGGCGCAGATCTGGAATGCGGCCGGCGCAGCCGTGCGCGCTGGGCTGCTCGTTGCTGCGCTGATGATGGCAGCCGCGATAGGCGCCCGCAGCCGCTGGTTCACCGCCCTTGCCGCGTGGTGGCTGGCCGAGGAGGCGCTGGTCGTCGGCTGCAGCCTGGCCTACATCGCAAGCCCTTGGCACGTTCCGCCCGGCGAGGCGCAGTGCAGCGCGCTACTGCAGCACGACCTCGGGGTCTACGGACTCGCGGCCGTGGCGCTGCTCGCGCTGTACCGGCCGACCTGTAAAAGTTGACAGGTATGCGCGCAAGTGCCGTTTGCGTAGATTCATCGAATCATGGTCATCATCCGCTGCATTCGGCGCCTCTTTCGCATAAGTGCAACGGAGGCAGCGGTCGCTGTCGTCGTGGTGCTGGCGGTCGTGCAGGCGCTGGTCGAGTTCTGGCTGTGGCTAGCGGCGCCGCCTGGGTGATTCGATGACCAGCAAACGCAGCGGCGCCAGCGCTGCGGGTGTGGTATGGCGCCCGATGCCCCCTTCCGCTCTGGCCGACGAGCTCTTCGACCTGACCTTCGCGCCGGCGCCCGAGCTGCTCGCCTGGGTGCGCGCGACGTTCATCTACCCGGCCGGCCCGCTGGCGAACCCGGACCACGCGCACCTGCAGGATGCCGCGCTGGGCTTCCTGTGGGCATCGTCGGGCTACGCCAGCAAAGGCCGCCGGGTCGTCGGCACGGCCGAAGACACCGTCATGGCCGGCATGGGCAGCCCGTGGAAGCGCGCCCGCGCCGAGCAGCAGCTGCGCGAGTGGTTCGGCGCCGTGCCGCGCTTCGTGATCACGGTCGACGCCTTCTACTGGCGCGAGGCCGACGACGCCGCGGCCTGCGCGCTGGTAGAGCACGAGCTATATCACCTGGCGCACATGACCGACGAGTTCGGCGCGCCCGCCTTCACGAAGGACGGCCAGCCGAAGCTCGGCATCGTCGGCCACGACGTCGAGGAGTTCGTCGGCGTGGTGCGCCGCTACGGCCCGGGCGACCCCGACGGCAGCGTCGCGCGCCTGGTGATCGCGGCCGCCGCCGGGCCGCGCGTGGAAGAGGCGCAGATCCGCCACGCCTGCGGGGTGTGCGCGGCGAAGGTGTGACCGCGCAGACCTGCCCCCTACAATCCGCTGCATCATGGCGAAGCTAGACGATCCGGTGAAGGTGTTCATCGTGCAGGCGCTGGCCTGCTATGACACCCCGCAGCAGGTGGCCGACCTCGTGCGTGAGGAGTTCGGCATCGACGTCACCCGCATGCAGGTGCAGGCCTACGATCCGACGAAGCGCAAGGGCGGCGAGATCTCGGCGAAGCTGAAGGCGCTCTTCGACGCCACCCGGAAGGAGTTCCTCGAGGAGACGGCGAAGGTGCCCATCGCCTCGCAGGTCTACCGGCTGCGCAACCTGCAGCGGCTCTTCGAGAAGGCCCAGGCGCGCGGCAACATGGCGCTCGCCGCGGCGCTGATCGAGCAGGCCGCGAAGGAAGTCGGCGGCGCCTACACGAACCGGCGAGAGCACAGCGGGCCGAACGGTGGCCCGATCCCGGTGAAGAACGAGAACGTCACGACACTGCCGGATGCCGACCTCGAACGCATTGCAGCAGGCGGCGGCCCGTGAGCTGCTGCGCCGGCGACGCGGGCGCGCATCGCTGGCCGGCTACGCGAACGCGATCGAGATCCCTGGCAAGCCAGCCAGCGACGACCCGGACGAGTGGCTCTTCAAGCCCGTAGAGTCGGGCGTGGCCGCGCACCACCTGCTGGTGCTGCAGGCGATCGAGCGCGCCGCTGCTACGCGCTACGGCCGCTTCATGATCTTCATGCCGCCAGGATCGGCGAAGTCGACCTATGCCAGCGTCGTCGCGCCGACCTACCTCATGGGCAAGCAGCCCGGAACGAAGATCATCCTCGCCAGCTACGGCAGCGACCTGGCGCGCAAGCACGGCCGCCGCGCCCGGCAGATCGTGCGGTCGCCGCAGTTCGCCAGCCTCTTCGGGTGCACGATCTCGAAGGACAGCAGCGCGGCGAACGAATGGGCGCTCACGAACGGCTCGGAGTACCTCGCCGCGGGCCTGCTGGCCGGCCTGACCGGCAACCGGGCGCACGGCGCGCTGATCGACGACCCCATCAAGGGCCGCGAGCAGGCCGACAGCCCGACGATCCGCGAGAAGACCTGGGAAGCCTACGTCGACGACCTGCAGACTCGCCTGATACCGGGCGGGTGGCTGGGGCTGGTGCAAACCCGCTGGCACGAAAACGACCTAGCCGGGCGGCTGCTGCCGCAGGGTTACGCCGGCGAGTCGGGGCCGATCAAGTGCACCGATGGGCGGGTGTGGGAGATCATCAACCTGCCGGCCGAGTGCGATCGCGCCGACGACCCGCTGGGCCGGCCGATCGGCGGCATGCTGTGGCCGGAGTGGTTCGACGCCTCGCACTGGGAGCCCTTCCGTCTGCAGTCGCGCACCTGGGCAGCGCTCTTCCAGCAGCGCCCGCGCCCCGACGAGGGCGGCATCTTCAAGGAGGCTTGGTGCCGCGAGCGGTGGCGCCAGATCCCGCGGCAGGCGAACGTCATCGTGCACAGCTGGGACACCGCACAGAAGCCCGAGGAGATAAACGACCCGACGGTGGGCACGGTGTGGCAGTTCGGCCAGGACGTGCCCGGCTATCACTTGCGGGAAGTCTGCCGCGACCGCATGGACTACCCTACGCTGAAGCGGAAGGTGCGGGCCTACGCCGAGCGCGACAGGCCCGCGGCAATCCTGATCGAAGACAAGTCGAGCGGGCAGTCGCTGATCCAGGATCTGCGCAGCGAGACTAGCCTGCCGATCATCGCGATTGAGCCGCTGCGCGACAAGGTTTTCCGGGCGAACGAGGTGTCTGCGATGGTCGAGGCCGGGCTGCTGCTGCTGCCGGAGTCAGCGCCCTGGCTGGTCGACTTCGAGGTCGAGTTCTTCGGCTTCCCGCTCTCCACGCACGACGACCAGGTGGACAGCGTCACGCAGTTCCTCAAATGGGTGCGAACGTGGGCCAGCCGCATAGAATCGGCCGGCGCTGGCGTGCTTCGCCCGATGGCCGAGCAGGCGATGCGCGAGAACCGCGGCGCCAGCAGCCTCGGCATCGGAAGCGCCGGCGAGAACATGGACGGCTTCGCATGAAGCGGGGGTGATGATGGCGACCGAACCGATGATTCCCGAGCCGATCGACCCGCCGGTCGAAGCAGACCTGCGCGAGATCGCGCGCGCCGAGGATCCAGCCTCGCCGCTCTCGCTTGAGAGCCTGCGCGCCGTCTCGCCCTACGTCACCCTGCTGTCGGCCACCGACTCCGTGCTGCAGCAGAAGGGCGGCATCGGGAACCTGTCTGTCTACTCCGAGCTGCTGCGCGACGATCAGGTGTCGACGTGCTGGGCGCAGCGGCGCCTTGCGCTCACCAGCTGCGACACCGTGGTCGAGCCCGGCTCCGACGATGCCGCCAGCCAGGCCGCGGCCGAGGCCCTGCAGGCCGAGCTCGACGGCATGAATTGGGACGACGTCACCGACAAGGCCCTCTTCGCCGCGTTCTACGGCTGGGGCGTGGCCGAGGTGCTGTGGAAGCCGGCCACCGCCGGCAGCCTGACGCCGAGCGTCAGCTTCGACCGCGTGGTAGTGCGCGACCGCGCGCGCTTTCGCTTCGACCGCGACGGGAACGCCTACCTCTTCGCCAGCGGCAGCGGCTGGCGCCAGGTGCCGCCGCGCAAGTTCTGGTCGGTGAAGTTCGGCGGCGACCATCACGACCAGCCCTACGGCCTGGGACTGGCGCACGCGCTCTACTGGCCGAGCTTCTTCAAGCGCAACGACATCAAGTTCTGGCTGATCTTCCTGGAGAAGTTTGGCCAGCCCACGGCGATCGCGAAGCTCACTAAGGCGCAGCTCGAGGACGAGACGCAGCGAAAGAACGCGCTGGCCGCGCTGCGCCTGATCGCCACCGACGCCGGCGTCGTGGTGCCCACGAACGACCAGGGCGAGAGCCTGATCGAGCTGCTAGAAGCCGCCCGCAGCGGGGCCGCCGACTACGAGGCGATGAAGCGGGCGATGGACGAGGCCATCGCGAAGGTGATCCTCGGGCAGACGATGACGACCGAGAACGGCAGCAGCCGGGCTCAGGCCGAGGTGCACCTGAGCGTGCGCCAGGACATTGTCGAGGCCGACGCCGACCTGCTGTGCGGCAGCTTCAACCATGGGCCGGTGAAGTGGTGGTGCGAGTGGAACTTCCCTGGCGCGACGCCGCCGCGGGTGTATCGGCAGACCGAGGTGCCGGAAGACCTGGCGCAGCGTGCCGACCGCGACACGAAGATCCACGCGCTCGGCTTCGACCCTGACGAGGACTACATCCTCAAGACCTACGGCCCGGGGTGGAAGAAGCGCGACAACCCGCTGCAGTCTATCGTCGCCGCGATGGGCGGCGGGCCTTCCGAGCCGCCGCCCGAGTTTGCCGAGGGCGAGCCCGTGGCTCTGGCAGCCCTGCGCGCCGCGCGCCGCGCCGATCAACGCGCGCTGTACGAGGCCGCCCGCATGTTCGCCCGCGATGCGCAGTCGATCACCGGCAAGCGCGTCGAGCAGCTGCTGCAGGCCGCGGAGTTCGCCGAGGATCCCGAGGTGTTCACGCGCGGCCTCGACGAGCTGCTGGCCGAGAAGCCGCCCGAGGGCACGATGCAGAAGCTGACGCGGGCCATCGTCACCTCGCGCCTGCTGGCCGCCTGGCGGAATCAGCGGCGCCGGCCGGCGTGAGCCTGCACATGCGCGTGACGATGGCCGACTTGCGCGAGGCCATCGCCGCGGCCGAGGCCGTCGACGACCTGATCACCGAGGCTGCCGAGTTCGCCGCGCAGCACGAGGCCGACACCGGCGTCGTCGACTTCCTCGACGTGCTCTCCGGCGGCGCCTTCGACGTGGCACCCGAGCGTGCGATCGACTTCTTCCGCGCGAAGGGCCTGCGGCCGACATTCAGCTACGCCGACATGCTGGGCGAAGCGCACGACCACGCCTTCACGGTGGCAAAGATGATGGACGTGGACATGCTGGGCCAGGTGCGGGCCTCGCTCGACTCGGCGCTGGCGAACGGCACAACCTTCGCCGACTGGCGGAAGGAAATCGAGCCTGTGCTCAAGTCGGGCGGATGGTGGGGCCGGCGTGAGGTGGTCGACCCGCAGAGCGGGCTCCCGACTCAGGCGCAGCTGGGCAGCCCGTGGCGCCTTGAGACGATCTTCCGCACCAACATGCAGACGGCCTACAGCGTGCAGGCATGGCAGGAGATTGAGGCCCAGGCCGATCTCGCGCCGTTCCTCATGTATGACGCCGTCGACGACTTCCGCACGCGCGAGCAGCACCGGCGCTGGGATCGAACGGTGCTGCCGTGGAATCACCCGTGGTTCAAGACCCACTATCCGCCCCTCGGGTTCAACTGCCGCTGTGGCGTGATCCAGCTGTCAGAGGACGAGCTCGGCGCGATGGGCCTGTCGCCGAACGAGCCGCCCGAGGATGGCACCTACCGCTGGCGCAACCCGCGCACGGAGATCGTCGAGCGTGTGCCAGATGGCGTCGACCCGGGCTTCGACCACAACAGCGGCGAGGTGTACCTAGCGAAGCTGCGCAGGCTGGCAGCCGAGCGCGTGCAGCAGCTACCCGAGGACATGCGTGCGGCGGCCCAGGCCGGCCTCGCCAGCGAGCCGATGCAGAGCGCCGCGGGCAGGGCCAGCGTGATCGTTGTCGACCTGGCCGGCGACGTGCAGACGGCGTCGAAGCTGAACGCGCTGATCTCAGGCCCGATCGTGGGGTACATCGAAGCGCGGCTGATCGGCGCGCAGCCGTCGCCCGTGGAGCTTGCCGCCTTCGAGGCTCTCACGCGGGCGCAGCGGGCCGACATTGAGCGGCGCATCGCGCTCGGGGCCTAGCCCAGCAGCTGACGCACGCTGTCGGCCGGCACGATCGCCGACACCGGCCAAGCCTCGTCGCCGGTGTGCATGAAGACCTGAGTGCCGGTCGCGGCCTGCAGTTCCTCGATCGTGCTGGCCTCGACGACCGCAAGGGTGTCGTCGCCTGGGAAGTGGCGTGCGCGGATCATCGCGGCTTCTCCTCTGCGTTGATCGCCAGGTAGACCCGGCACTCGGCCAGCTGCTGCGCGAGCATGCGCATGTCGATCGATCGGCCTGCTTCGCGCGCCGCCCGGATGCCCGCGAGACAGGCCTCCTCCCATTCCAGCAGCAGTGACAGCTCACGCGACAGGTTCATCGGCCGGCCGACCGACTGCGCGTAGAACGTGATGATGTTCGACCCCATGGTGTAGGCGCGCGACACGGCCTGCGCCAGGGCTGCAGCGCCCGCGCTCACGACAGAAGCTCCGTGCGCTGCGGCATCCCGGCCCAGCCGTCGCACTGATCGTCGAGCAGGTCGGCCATCCCGCGATCGACGGCCGCGTCGGCCTCGAAGGCGGACTGAATCATGGCCGGGTCAGTGATCACCTCGGCGTCCGGCAATAGCGGCCCGGCCAGCCTCCTGCCGACGGCCGGCAGCACTTGGCGCCCCAGCTCCTCCTGCAGCGCTTCGACCTGGGCCTCGAGCTCGGCAATGCGGTAGCGCATGCTGCTCGCCTGGTCGGCCGGCACGTAGGCGTCGAACTTGCGCAGGATGGCAGCCTCGTCGACCAGCGTGTGCACGGTGCCGCGCACGATGGCCGCGTAGTCTTCCGCCCGCGCCCTGTCGCGCAGCAGCGCCGGAAGCTCGACGCCCGGGGTGATGACAGCGTAGGCGGTGATCATCAGCTGGTTACCTTCTTCGGCTCGAACAGCGCGGCTGCAGGGCCGCACGGGGCGCCATCGATTCGCGCATCGATGCAGTGCATGGTGATGGTGCGCGATCGCAGTCCAGCGTTGATTCGGACCCGCGACGCCGAGCACCTTTCGCCGCTGTTCGATCGGTCGTGCTGGACGTCCGCGATGTAGTGCGCGCAGGCCATGCACTTGGGGCGCTGACGCCACCAGAGCGCTGTCGCTGGGTGCAGTCTCAGAAAGGTACGGTCCGTCACCGTGTGGCGGAGGATGGGCGCCAAGTCGTCGGCGCTGCACGGTCGGCTGTATGTCATCGGCCGCCCCGCCTCGCGGAGATCGACAGCCGTTCGCGCTGGGCGCGATGAAGCGTCGTCCAGACTTCCATGGCCACAAGCTTGCAGCCGCCAGATGTGAATAACCACACGGTCAGATTCCTTTCCTGCCGCTGCGCGCGGACAGATATCCCGGCAGGCTGTGCCGGATCAGCGCCAGGTGGCGCGGCGCCATGCTGCGAAAGCTGGCCGCGGCCTTGTGGGCCAGCCAGCCCTCGACGGTCTTGATCGAGACGCAGGCCAGCGCCGCTACGTCGCGTTGCGTGAGGCTGTGCTCTGCCATGATCTCGCGCAGATCGTCTGCGGTGCTCTTCGCGCCGCGCCGCGGTGTCGGTGCGATCGCCATCAGGAGGCCACACCCTGCGCCCGGAGATCGGCGACCCAGCCGCCTCGGGTAGCGCGCACCATGCAGACTGCGCGAATCCACTCCCGGCGGTTGTGCTCGGCGCACGGCTCGCCGTCTGGCCAGAGTCTCAAGGCGCGGGCCTCGAGGTCGCCAGGCGTGGCCGGCAGCCGGCGCCCGGCGGCTGTGCTTGGTTGGGTCTTCATGTGATCACTCCTCGGTCGGTTGAATTCCGCCGGCAGCCCTGCGGTGAAGGGTATTGTAGTCGTCGGCCTCATCGTCCGATACTTCGGGAATGTCCCCGGTAAGCGTGAGCGCGGCGTCGACGTCGGCAGCCGGCACGTCATGCCCGCGCCGCAGGGCGTCGAGCAGGCCGTTCGCGGCGCGGCGGCGCTGGGCCGGCGTCATGCCGTGGCGCCGAACACCCGGCGCACCATGGACGCGAATTCGGACTCCGGCGTAGGCTGAAGCTCCAGCCTCAGCGGCATCGCCTGCGTTATCGGATCTTCAAGCACACCGAACACATCGCGGAGTGCGCGAAGGGCTTCCTGCTCTGGCAGTTCGCGCGCGTCGCCGACGGGGATGCGCTGTCCGGTCTCGCATCCGATGTCGGTCTGAATGTCGGTTGTCACGCGTCCCTCCTCACTTCGGTTCGGGCAGCGCGCCCGGGTAGTGCTTGGCGATGATGCGGTTCATCGCCTCCACCAGATCTAGCCGCTTGAACGTCACGTGGCCGTTCCCGTTCTTGAAGGTGCGGATCGCCAGGTAGTCCGTCTCGACTGATCCTGTGCGGCTGCCGTAGCTGAGGCCAGCCCGCGACAGCAGGGTACTCGTGCCGCCTCTGTGATCCGGTTCTGGCTTGCCGTCGAGTACGTGCATGACTCGCACGAGGTCGTCTAGCTCGTTGCATCTGGCGTATTGGTTCCAGCCAATCAGCGAGGTCAGCACAATCCGCTTGCCGAACTTCTGCGGCAGGTTTGTCTTGTAGTGCCACGAGAGCCTGCGGAAGCACTCGATCACGCCGCGCTCGAACATATCGCCGCGGGCGCCGTAGAGCTGCTCGAAGGTGGCCTTCACGTTCGCCGCGGTGAGTTCGGGGTGATTGCCATCGTCGATCGTCTTGCTCCACCGCTCGCGGGCCGTCGAGTCCATGAGCGTGAGCAGGCCGCTCTCGTGCATGAGGTAGCGCCAGGCCTCGGCGTCGAAGGCGCGCATGCCGGCGGCCACGCCATCCTCGCCTAGCAGCCTGAAGGCGTGCGAGTCGCCGCGGCTGCAGACGAGGTGAGCTGCGCCGGCGTACAGGCTTCGGTGGCGCTGGCCGCCTTGGTTGATCACGCTCACGATCGCGTCGACCTCTGCCAGCGCGGCGCGGGCTGCCTCTAGGCGTGCGCGCACAGCCTCGCGCTGGTTGACGAGGTTTTCGATGCTGATCGACTTGACGATGCTGGTGCCGGGCATCACAGATGCCCTTCCCAGCGCCCGGCAGCGGAGCGGATGTTCGCCTTCGTCCCGGGGTCGTTGGCGTATCTGTCCCGGAGGGCCTGGCAGGCAGCAAAAGCGACGTCGGCGCGCGGGTACAGCGACAGCGCGGCCAGCATGGGCACGTCGGCAGAGCGGATCATCAGGTCAAGGTCGACGGCGTCTCGCGGAACGTAGCCAATCGGCACAAACTCGGCGTGACCGCATTGATCGGCCAGCCACTCCGTGTACAGGGTCATGTTCTGCAGCACGCGATCTGCGGCCCAATCTGCGGCCGCCTCGGCATCGGCAAGCCTGCGCTCGTTGTAAAGCGCCTCGCAATACAGCGCCGCCATCACGCACCCTCCGTCTTCGCGCGCATCGCGTCACCCAGCGCTGCCACCAAAGCCTGAGCTTGCGGCACGGTGAGGTATGACGCGGAATAGATGCCGGACGACATCAGGCGCAGCCACACGCCTTCCTGATCGTCTTCGGGCCGCGCGTAGACGTGGATCTCTTGCACACCGTACTGCGGGCGGATCGTCTGACGGGAAATGTCTGCTGACATGGTCTCTCCTGTGTGATCAGATCGATGCGTCGGTCAGGCGTCGACGCCGAGGCGGCGCATGGTGGCGCTGTCGCCAACCCAGCCGTACAGCCACCAGCCTCTGACGTTGCTGTTGGGTATGACGCCGTAGGCGTGGATTTCGCCGCCGCGGGTGATGCGGTAGCGGCGGGTGCCGAACATTTCGCGCAGCGCCTGCCGGATGGCGCTGGCGGCGATGTTGCTGGTTTCGGCTGAGCGGGACTTGATCATCATCTGGCTCCGTGCTTCGGGTGCTGCGATTGGTCCACTATAACCCTGCGGCGCAGGGTGCAGACAATGGGACAAACCCTAATGCCGTGATCTCCGTGGCTACTACTTGCGGGTTTTCGCGCCCTGGCCGCCCGAATACAGTGCCGCCGCATGAAGCGGTTCACGATCTTCCGCAAGGGACGGCACACCGCCAGCAGCGGCGCCACGCTGGAGTTCAGCGCGAGCGCGCTGCGCGATGCCGTCGCCGCCTACGATCCGAAGGTGCACGAGGCGCCGATCGTCGTCGGGCACCCGAAGGACAACCACCCGGCCTACGGCTGGGTCGGCTCGATCGCATTCGACGAGGCCACCGGTGAGATCGTGGCCGATCCGGCCCAGGTCGACGCCGAATTCGCCGAGATGGTGCAGGCCGGGCGCTTCAAGAAGCGAAGCGCCTCGTGGTATCTGCCCGACGCGCCGGGCAACCCGAAGCCTGGCACGCTGTACCTGCGCCACGTCGGCTTCCTGGGCGCGCAGCCTCCGGCCGTGAAGGGCCTGCGCGACGTGAGCTTCAGCGAGTCCGATGGCGTGGTCGAGTTCAGCGACTACGAGGCCTGGGGCTTCAGCTCGATCGCCTCGCTCTTCCGCGGCCTGCGCGAGTGGATCATCGCCGAGAAGGGCGTCGACGCGGCCGACAAGGCCGTGCCCGGCTACCTGATCGGTAGCGTGGACGACGCGGCCAAGCAGGCCGCCGAGGACGCCAGGCAGAGCAAGGCCGAAAGCACCGCCGGCGTCATGCCGGCATTCTCCGAGGACAACCCCATGACGATCGCCGAACTGCAGGCCCAGGTGGCCGCGCTCACCACCGAGAACGCCACGCTCAAGGCGAATCAGAAGCCGGCCGACTTCGCCGAGCGCGAGGCCGGCATCGCCCGGCGCGAGGCGAATGTCGCCGAGGCCGAGGGCAAGCTCGCCCGGGCCGCGATCGAGCAGCGCGTCGACGCCGCAATCGCCGCCGGCAAGGTGCTGAAGGCCCAGCGCGCGCAGCTGGTGTCGTTCGCCGCCAGCCTGGCCGACACCGACGCCACCATCGAATTCGGCGAGGGCGACCAGGCGAAGAAGGTCACGCAGCGCGAGGCCTACCTGCTCGAGATCGAGGGCCGCCCGCCCGTCGTCGACTTCGGCCAGTACGCGCCGGCGGCCGCCGGAAAGGGCGACGACGAGAAGCCGATCGAGGCCGTGCAGAAGAGCTTGATGGACCAGGTCGCCAGCGGCGGCAAGGCCAAGAAGTAAACCACGCAACCCCATCACCCTGTCGAGGTAGATCATGCCGACCTTCAACGAACCCGCCCGCCCGCTCGAGTTCCTCGTCTCCGAGGCGAACGGGTCGATCAGCCGCGAGCAGGTCACGATCGCCGTCGCCGCGCCCGCGATGGTCGCCGGCACCGTGCTCGGCCGCATCACCGCGTCGGGCCAGTGGACGGTCTACAACGACGGCGCCGCGGACGGCACCGAGGTGGCCCGCGGCATCCTGGCCTATGACGTCGCCGACGTCGCGGCCACGCAGATCGCCACGATCATCGCGCGGCACGCCGAGGTCAAGGCGGCACAGCTGAACTGGAACGCCCAGGCGGCTGGCGCAATCACCAACGGCACGGCCGACCTGCTGGCGCTCGAGATCCTCCTGCGCGCCGCCTGACAACGCACCTCGAGCAACCACCGAAGGAACCCCGATCATGGACATCTTCCGCGACTACTTCACGCGCGAGAACCTCGTGCGCTCGCTCGAAAAGGCGCCGTTCATCCCAGGCCGCCTCGGCGAGCTGGGTCTGTTCGAAACCGTCGGCCTGACCGCCACGACGTTCGCCGTCGAGGAGAGCACCACCGACGGGGCGAAGGTGCTGTCGGCCATCGCCCGCGGCGCACCGCGCACGCAGACGGGCCTCGAGAAGCGCAAGGTGCACACCTTCACGACCGCCAGCTACGGCGACGAGGGCGCGGTGTACGCCGACGAGGCGCTCAACGCGCGCGGGGCCGGCCCCAATGCCGCCGTCGAGGTGATCACCGACCGCCGCGACCGCCTGGTGCGCCGGCTGCGCCGCCACATCGACCTCACGCTCGAGTCGCTGCGCATGGGTGTGCTGCTCGCGCCGGGCTCGACCGAGTTTGGCGCCGCGCCGGCCGAGCAGTCGATCGCCTTCAACACCGACGCCACGAAGACGCGCGCGGAGATCTTCAACAAGATCGTCGTGCCGATCGAGAGCGCGCTCGACGGCCTGGAGTTCAGCGGCATTCACTGCTTCTGCAGCGACGGCTTCTGGGCGGCGCTGATCGAGAACAAGGCCGTGCGGGACACCTACCTGAACTTCACGGCCGCGGCGGAACTGCGCGCCGGACTGAAGGACATCGACAACTTCCGCTTCGGCGGCGTCACGTTCGAGCGCTACCGCGGCACGGCTTCGGTGGCCATCACCGCCAACAAGGCCGTTGCGTTCCCGCTGGGCGTGCCCGACACGTTCTGGCAGGCCTTCGCGCCGAACGACACGATGGAGTCGGTGGGCGCCGGCGGCCTCGGCCAGCCCTACTACATGGGCAGCAAGCCCGTCACCGACGCGCTTGGCACCAAGGCCATGCAGGTGGCGATCGCCACGCACCCGCGCATGGTGTGCGGCCGCCCTGCCGCCATCCGCGGCCTGGCGTTCAGCTGATAGCTGACGGCACGCAGTAGGCCCATCACGGAGGGGGCGCGCGGGCGCCCCTTTCTTCTACCAGGAGCACGGCATGCCTTCGCTGATCTACAACCGGGCGCTCGAGCTGTGGGCTCGCGGATCGATCGACTTCGACACGGACACCTTCCGCGTGCTCCTGACGACGGCGACGTACACCGAGAACAAGGACACCCATGACTTCCGCGACGACGTGACCAACGAGGTCACGGGCACGGGCTACACCGCAGGCGGGAACACGGTCACGGTGACGGTGACGCTGGACACGGTCAACGACCGGCTGGATATCAGCCTGGGCGGGACGACGTGGCCGGCCAGCACGATCACGGCGCGCAAAGCGGTGTACTACAAAAGCCGCGGCGGCGCGGCTGCGGCCGACGAGCTGATTGTGGTCAACGACTTTGGCTCGGACGTCGTGACTAGCGCCGGCACGTTCACGCTGAACGCTTCAACGCTGCGCATCACCAACACCTGACCGGAGGACAGCATGCAGCACGAAGTCACGACCAACGCCGACGGGAGCACGACCTTCTCTGTCAACCTGGCCGACATGAGCCTCGAGCAGCTGGTGCAGGTGTCGCAGGGCCTGGGCCGCCAGATCGACAAGCTGCGCGAGCGGCGCGCCTACCTGCGGGCGAAGATCGACGCGCGCCTCGCGGCCGGCGAGCGCACCAGCGTAGAGGCCGCGCGGTCCGACGCCAGTGGCGATGCGACCGCGCCCGGCGCCGCGATCGAAGCGATGGCGCGCTGATCGCAGCTGACTGCGCCCATGGCAGCGCACCTCTACGTCGTCTACTCCCGCAGCCGCACCGTCGGCGGCTGGCTGATCCGGGCGTCGAGCTGGTGGGACCAGTGGAGCCACTGCGGCCTGCTCACCGACGACGGCACGGTCATCGAGGCGCGGGCGTTTGCAGGCGTGGTCGAGACGCCGGCCGACGAGTTCATGGCCCGCTACAGCGCGCACACGCGCGTTCGCGTCGATGTACCCGAGCCCGCCGCCGCCATCGCCTGGGCGCGAGAGCAGATCGGCTGCGGCTACGACTACGGCGCGATTGCCGGGTTCGTGTTGCGCGAGCCCTTGGAGCGCCCCCGCCGCTGGCAGTGCGTCGAGCTTGTAGAGACGGCCCTCCGAATGGCCGGCCGGCCGCGGTTTCGGCGTCCCGAGCACCGCATCACGGTCGCGCAGAGCTACATGGCGAGGTGACGGCGTGAGCATGACCGTGGACCAGATCAAGGCGGCCATCGCCGCCGACTCGGCGCTGCAGGCGCTGGCCGACGCGCGTGACGTTGACGCGCTGGTGACCGCGCTGTCTGCCGGCCGCACGCGCTACGTGGCGCGCGAGGTGGGCAATGGCACCGTGCTCGAGGTGCTAGGCCTCAGCGTGGGCAACGCGCTGCTCGACCTGATCCAGACGCAGCTCACCTACCGGCACGTCAAGCCGTTGCTGGAGCAGGGCCGCCTGCGCCTGGACAGCGCCATGGTGCGCGCCACGCTGCAGCAGCTTGTCGGCGTTGAGATCGCGGCCGGCGTGACGTTCCAGGCGCAGCACGCTGACGCGCTGGCGTCGCTGGCGCAGGTGCCAGATCCGGTGGACCGGACCGCCGTGTGGGTGGCCATAACCGACGGCCGACTGGAGTAACGCGTGAGTCTCAACACCTACCGCGCGTCATCGGCGCTCACGATCACGCTGGCTTCGCTGGCGTCGTCCAGCGGCCTGACGGTCGGGCGCTGCTCGACGAGCTACAGCAACGCCACCAACAAGGACGAGATCATCGGGCTCGCCGGCCAAATCACGGTCGGCGCGACGACGACGGCCGGCGTGATCGAGGTGTGGGCGTTTGCGCAGAGGGCGGACAGCACCTGGCCGGATCTGTTCACGACGAGCTACGCGGGCACTGATGGCGGGTTCACGATCCGCAGCCGCGACATCCTGTTCGCAGGTGCGCGGCTGGTGTCGAGCATGACGGTGGCGGCGAGCCTGAGCAACGTGCCGCACTCGTTCGGCCCGCAGGATGTCGCCGCGTTGTTCGGCTACCCGCCGAAAGACGTCGCTTTCTTCGTGGCGCACAACAGCGGCGTCGCACTGAACGCGACCGCCGGCAACCACGCCATGCACATCCTCCCGGCGTACTACTGAGCGACGACGATGCCGACTCGGGTGAGGTATCAGCAGTGGACGAGGCAGCCGCAGTTTGCGGCGCCAGTGTCCAGCGCGCTGCGCCCTGCGTTCGTGGGCGCGTCGGACGGGCGCCGGAACCTCGCGTCTGGCCGCGATGTGTCCACGTACACGACGTCCGGCGTCTCCGAGATCGCAGGGCTGTACGGGCGCGGCCTTGAGTTCACGGGCTCCGGGTCGGGGCAGGTGCTGCACGCGTTCCCAGACGCCGCGGCGTTTTCCGTGCTGGTTGTGGCCGAGCTGCGGGGGGGCGGCAGCAGCAGCCTCGGCCGGATCGTCAGCACGTTCGACGGAGCCAACGGTTACGACCTGTTCTTCGACGGCGTGTCGTTGGACTACGGCGCCACGTTTGTCGGCAGCGGTCGAGCCAGTTGGGTGTACGCCGTCCCAACGTCTGAGAGGGCTGCGGTTGTCGGCTTGTCCCACGATGCGTCGTCCGAGGCAAACACGCCGGCTCTCTACATCAACGGCGCCGCGCGGTCGCTGACCGTCAACGCCGCGCCCTCTGGCTCGCGCGTTGCGCACGCGGGAACGCTTGGCATCGGTTGCAGACCCGACGTGACGACACGACAGGGCCAGGGCTCGGTGTATCTCGTCGCCGCGTGGCGGGAGGCACTGCCTGCCGCCGTCATGACGCGGCTGACGGCCAACCCCTGGCAACTCTTCGCCCCCCGCCGCCTCCTCGTCCCCGTCGCGGCCGGCGGCGGCATCCCCACGCTGTCCGCCGCCACCGTGTTCGCGATCACCGCCAACTCCGCGCAGCCGCGCGTCACCGTGACTTTCTGAGGACGCGATGCCCGACAACGTTACCCTACCAGCAGCCTCAGGCAAGGTCGCCACGCGCGAGGTCGTGTACTCCGGCGAGACTGCCCAGGCCCAGGCCGTCGGCCTGCTCACGTTCGCAGGCGCGGATGACGCCAAGACCGCGGCCGATGTCGGCCAGAACAATCCGCTCCCCGTAGACGCGGGCTACGGCGAGCTGATCGAGGCCGTCGAAGCGCTGCGCTTCGCGGTCGGCTCGCTTACGCGGACCATCGGTATGGCGCTGCCAAACACATCGGGCCAGCCGATCATGGAGGCGAGGCAGGCGACGGCTGCAAACCTGCAGGTCACCGCCACGATCAGCGGCACTCCCGGCGTCAACGCGGCGCAGTCTGGTGTCTGGAACGTCACCAACTCTCTGCAGTTCGGCGGCTTCGCGGCCCAAGACCTGGTTCCCGCCTTTCTGCACCTGCAGGCCGACGGCCTGCGCGCAAACATCACGGTGACCTGACATGCCCACCACCAACGGCAACCGAAAGATCCTCGACCTCAAGCGCTGGGAGTTCTGCGCGCCGCTGCCTGCCGCGACCGTGGTGGGATCGTTCATCTCGTCGTCGCGCCACTTCCGCCAGCAGCAGATGTACCTCCGCGGGCAAAACGAATCGTACATCTACAACCCGGCCGAGGACGGATGGGTCACGCTCCCCGCCGCCGCGCTCGCCGCCGCGGTTGGCGCGGGCACGTCCGGGGTCGCCGGCGCGTGGAGCACCGGCACCACGACGGCGGCGGCGTCGCTCACCGCGACGGGCGGCACGACCTCAACGATCGTCACGAACCAGACGCTCGCGCGCGACCTGCGCGGCTATCGCGTCCACATCCTTGCGGGGCCGAACGCAGGCGCGGTGCTCGACATCGTGAGCAACACCGTGACCACCAACGCCACGATCACCGTCGCGACGCAGGCGTCGGCGTTCACCGCGTCCACCGTGTACCGGCTGCTCACGCCCGTGTGGTACGTCGGCGTCAACGGCTCGACCGCGGCCGCGTCGTTCCGCAAGTACGACTACGCCACGAACACCTGGACGACGCTCGCCAATATGCCGATTTCGTTCGGCACGGACGCCAAGATGGTCGCGACGCCCTCGATCGTGGACGGCGCGTTCCGGTCGTTTGCGACCGGCACGGCGACGAGCGCCACGACGACGACGCTGGTGCAGACCGGCAAGACGTGGACGGCGTCGCAGTGGGTGAACTCGCAGGTGCGCATCACGGCGGGCACGGGCGCGGGCCAGATTCGCACGATCACCGCGAACACGGCCGACACGCTGACCGTCGCGACGTGGACGACGACGCCGGACGCCACGTCGCAGTACGCGATCGAAGGGAACGACGACTTCCTCTACCTGCTCGGCAACAACGCGGTCACGCTGTATCGCTACTCGATCTCGGCGAACACGTGGTCCACGCTGACGCCGGGTGCGGCGCGCGCGGCGGCTCCGGGCGCGGGCATGAGCGCGCATTGGGTCCACAGTGCCGAGGGCACGGAATGGAACAACGAGTCCGCGATCATTAACGGCCGCTGGATCTACTCGCTGCAAGGCGCGGCCACGGGCGCGCTGCACCGCTACGACATCGCGGGCAACACGTGGCAGACCGTGACGTACTCGCCCTCCTCGGAGACGTTCACGACGGGCAGCAAGTACGCGCTCCACAACGGGATGCTCTACATCCAGCGGGACGCGACGGGCCGCTGGTTCGCGCTCGACTTCGTGCGGTCCGAGCTGTTCCCGTGGGGGACGATGCTGTATCCGCAGGGCGCGGCGATCGTCGGCGACACGGCGTTCGACGTGATCTACAAGGACGGCGCGGCCGAGATCTACTACGTCCACATGGCGCACAACACGTCGACGGTCATGCTGCGGCAGATGGTGATCTGACCGTGACGCACGCCCCGCTGCGCCCGCTGGAGTAACCCATGCTGCTCACCCTGCTCGGCGCGGGTGGGCCGCGGCTCTACGCCGTCATCTACCCCTCGGCGCTGTCCGCGCCGAGCGCCGCACAGGTCAAGGCCGGGCAGGATTCCGGCAGCGTCGCCGCCACCTGGGCCGGCAGCACCGCTGCGCCTACCGCCAGCGGTGTCTTCGACTGGCCCTCTGCCGCCACCGGCCTCGCGGGCGGCACGAGCTACCGCGTCGCCATCGTCTGGTCGACCGGCACCAGCGACAGCAACGTCGCCGTCAGTGACGCGTTCAGCACGTCGGCGGCCGGCGCTTCGGCCCCCGGCGCCACCGTTTCTGCCGCCGCGGCGCTGATCGCCGGAGCGGCAACTGGGCAGACGAGCGGCACGGCTTCTGGCGCCACCGTCTCCGCCGCGTCATCGCTAATTGCGGGATCTGCCACCGGCCAGACGAGCGGCACAGCCGCGGGCACTACCGTCTCCGCCGCCTCCGCGCTGATCGCCGGGGCCGCCAGCGGGCAAACCGCTGGGACAGCCGGCGGCGTGACCCTGGCCGCCGTCGCGGCGCTGCTGGCCGGCATCGCCTCCGGGCAGCGCAACGCCACGGCCGCGGGCGCGACGGTCGCTGGCGCCGCGTCCCTGACCGCCGGTTCGGCATCCGGCGCCAGCGGCGGCACGGCAAGCGGGGCGACGTGGATCGCAGCAGGCGCTCTGCTGGCCGGTTCCGCGGCCGGGCAGCAGAACGCAAGCGCCGCCGGCGCGACCATCACGTGCGCCGTGGCGCTGGTGCCGGGCTCGGCGTCCGGCGCTGCGGCAGGCACAGCTTCGGGCGCGACGCTTTCCGCGGCCGCTGCCTTCATTGCCGGCGCGGCGGCCGGGCAGCGCAACGCGACGGCTTCGGGCGTCGTCGTGCAGTCTTCGGCCGCGCTCGTGGCCGGTGCCGCATCTGGCGGCGCTGGCGCTGCCGCCGGCGGGGCCACACTCACCGCGGGGGCGAGCCTGCTGGCCGGCGTGGCGACGGCAGGCGGCGCGGCGCCAAGCGTCACGCTGGCCGCCGCCGCGGCGTTCATCCCCGGCGCGGCATTCGGCCCGTCCAGCGCTACCGCCAGCGGCGCGGTGCTGTCCGCCGCCGCCTCCGGGATGTGGGGATCGGCCTTCGGGCCGATCTTCACGCCGACGCGCGGCTTCGTGGCGCGCCGCGGCCGCGCGGCCTTCGAGGCCGCTCGCCAGCCAGCGGACTTTGAAGCGACAATCGACCTCGCAGCGCACTGACCGAGGCATGCCATGACGACCAGATGGCCGACGAAAGATCCGGGCGAGGAGGTGACGGCGGCATTCGACTACGAGGCTGTCGGCGCCGGCGCGCCATCCCTGCCGGCTGTGACGATCGCCGTTCGCATCGGCACCGATCCGTCCGCCGCCGCGATGCTGATCGGCTCGCCGCAGGTCGCCGGCAATCGCGTGATGCAGCGCATAGGCGGCGGCGTGGCGGGCGCGGAGTACGAGGTGCGGTGCATGGCGACGGTGGGCGGCGATCGCCTGCTGATCGCGGCGCTGCTGCCGGTGATGCGCCGCCCGACGGCGGCCTGAGGAGGGGCGATGATCTACGTCACGCGCGAGGACTACGAGGAGGCCTTCAGCGCCGCCGAGCTGGTGGATCTGCTGGCCCGCGGCGTCGACTTCGAACGCCAGGAGGCGGCCGCCGCCAGCCTGATCGACGGCTACCTGGCCGGCCGATACGTGCTGCCGCTGGTGGCCGTGCCAGACATGCTGCGGGCCTGGGCTCTCGACGTGCTGCGCTACCGGCTGTGGAGCGATCAGGCGCCCGAGGAGGTGCGGCGCCGCTACGAAGACGCGCTAGCCCAGCTGCGCGACCTGGCGGCGCGCAGGATCGACCTGCCGCCGGGCGTGGCCGGCACGCCTCCGGCCGCCGCATTCAACTACGGCGGCGAGAGCGCCGAGCGAGTCTTCACCATGACCACGCTCTCGGACTTCTGAACCGTGGGCAAGCTGTCATTCAAGATCGACGACGGCGGCGCGCGGGCCAAGCTCGCCGCGCTGCAGGCCGCCACCAGCGACATGCGGCCGGTCTACGAGACGATCGGGCGGGTACTGGTGAACCGCATCCGGCTCGGCTTCAAGCTGGGCGTCGACCCATGGGCGGCGCCGTGGGCAGCGCTCAAGATCCGGCAGGGCCAGCCGCTGCGCGACACCGGGCGGCTGCAGCGGTCCATCACCTCGCAGCCTGACGCGCAGGGCGTCACCGTGGGCACCAGCCTGCGCTACGCACCGGTCCACCAGTTCGGCGCCACCATCACCCCGAAGAAGGCCAAGCGGCTGGTGTTCCCCGGCCCGGGTGGCAAGCTGATATTCGCCAAGAAGGCCGTCATCCCGGCGCGCCCGTTCCTGCCGCTGCGCCGCGGCCAGGCCGCCGTAGCGCTGCCGCCCGCGTGGTCGGTGCTGGTCGTGAGCGCCCTCAAGGCCTACTTCACCAAGGCCGCCACCAAGGCCGGAGCTTGAGCATGTACGCCGAGATCGAGCAGCGCATCCTCGACCGCCTGCGGGCGCGCATCGACGAGCAGGACGGCCAGACCGTCACGATCGAGCCGCTGCGCGAGCTCGAGCGCGTGCCGCAGCTACGGCAGCGGGCGCCGGCCGTGTGGGTGATCTACGACGGGCTGACGGTGGGGGATACGATCGCGAACGTGCCGCACGTGCAGCAGGTGCGCCTGGAGTGGTTCGTCGTGGTCGCGGCCAAGAGCGCCAAGGGCGCCGGCGACGTCGAGGCAGCGCGCGACATGGCCTCGGCGCTGGCCGGGCGAGTCATGAAGGCCCTGCTGGGCTTCCACGCCGGCGGCGGACAATACTTGCGTCTCGGAGATGCGCCGGGGCCTGAGTACGATGCCGGCTACTGTCACGTCCCGCTGGCTTTCACCTGCGCGGC
>Ga0209990_10001183_pt1 | contig 22852 bp, 34 predicted proteins | sample NOAtaG_6_FD_187304 | JGI IMG/M metagenome (GOLD analysis project Ga0209990, IMG submission 187304) | Freshwater lake microbial communities from Lake Erie, under a cyanobacterial bloom - NOAA_Erie_Diel5S_2200h metaG (SPAdes) (version 2) | ecosystem: Environmental > Aquatic > Freshwater > Lake ...
TCTTACGGCCAAACTGCTCGGTTGCAATTAAGCCGTTAACGATCTGAACCAAGTGGTCTTCTTTGTCCAAATTTACTTTGAACATTTCTGACACATCACCGCTTGCGTCGGTGAAGGTAGGCGTCCACTCGTTGATCCAGCGGTCTGCTGATGGGAAATCACCGTCGAACCAGTAGTGCCAGTCTGGCGAATCGGAGTAGACTACTTCTTGGTCGTCACGTACTACAACAACATGCCAGCCTTCTGCACGGCGCTGACGCACTTGCTGCATGGCCTGCATGCGGTCAAAGACGATCATGTCGAATACCCGAAAGGCTTTTGCGGAGAGTATCTTGTACTCCATAGGGTGCACCTCCTAAAAAAGAAATAATAAGAAAACCGAAACAAGGATAAACAAAATCATGCAGCGATGTGTTTGGTGTGCCATACATCGATTGCAGTGGTTACCTCCTTTAGCTCCAGCAACAACTTGTGTTGCGGACCTTCTTTGATGAGCGCCAATGAGTTCGTCACCTCGCGGCAGAGGGAGTATAAAATTCCCTCAAACGCATCATTCCAGTAATCCACGTCTTTGTTTGAGGCCTGAAAAGCCTCGGCACCAAGTGCCAGCGTGTCGATCACCACGAACACTATTGCTGGGCTTGGTGCTACTGCGGCGGAACTTGTCCGCTCGCATTCTACTAGCTCGCTGACCAGTCGTGTGGCCAAATCTAACATCACACGGAGTTTTTGTTGAGCTTTGTATGGTACCATCTTACTCACCTTCTTTCATTACTGTATAGTCAATCCAAATCTTACCGTTTGTCAACCGACACCGATGGGCAGCACTAATCCATTGGCCAGCACGCGTGTGAAATGCACCCATGTGCATATTGTACTGCAGTTGTACTGGCGTATTTTCTACGCTTTGTACTACAGTGCCCTGCACAAAGGCGTGCACGTTTCTTCGCTTCTCGCGAAGAGCACGCTGGCGTCCTCCGTGTTGGATGATGAAGTTTACGTCAACGAGGGCAATCTCGGGGACGTGGGCGGTGACTTTCCACCGCCCCTCCACTTTCTCTTGTACCGAGAACATTTGCTTTCGCAAGTTCCGGTATACCCGGACCGTTTTCCCTTCCATGTTTTTTCTCCTAGAAAAAGTACATGCGCGCACCATCGTGGTGCACGAGCCATAGAGCAATCCATACCCGCTTGTTGCCTCGACCGGGCTCTTTAACAAGACCCCATTTCATATTATACCAGCTGTTACCGGATGGGGCCATAATCCGAGGAATGTCTGTCACTGTCTTGAACGTGACGGTCATTGGTTGCATCCCCTGCCATGTGGGCCAAAATGTTGCCCACGTCCGAGGGCGGAAATGCTTACTCGCTTCCCGAACGAAGTCTTCGAGCAGGTACTTTCCACAATCTCCATGGCACTGCTTGGCAGGCTCCCAGTCCTGCTTCTCTTCATTAAACACGCTACAGAAGCACTCATCTGTGACGAGGCTGAACAGCTCTTCGGGCTTCACGTCGTGTTTGTGCTTTACTAGCATTGTTTTCTCCTTCTTCTTAGACTTTCTTCGAGATCACTTCCCATCCACTGTATGTGCGCTTGCACACGAAGTGAACCATGCGCGTGGTGGCGGTCTTGTATTCCGCTCCCGCTAGTGCTTGGTCTAGCGTGCAGTATTCACTGCGATTCTTACCTAGCTTCACAATCTGGCCAAGCTGAAGGCGCCGTGCGCCTACTTGCCATTGAGACACAACCGAATACATTGCCGGGGTAATTGGTGCGTACTTCATCTTACATACTCCTGTGTGAAAAAAAAGAAAATAAAAAAAAACCAAAATACCCATCTATTTATATACCGCGGATGGGCACGCGGGTGGATACTACAGGGTCTTATCGAGCTCCCGGAACGCCTTGCGAGTGGCTTCGCGGGCTGCGGTCTTGCCGTGGGCGAAACCCGTGGCGTACCCCTGCTTCAGGCCTTCCTTGACACCCTCGATGCGGGCATCGTGTACACGCTGTTGCAAAGCGGACATCTGCGAGTGCAACGGGCGCTGAGTCAACTCCCGTTTGAGCTCACGACGCTGTTCCAAAAGCGTCTCGATTATCTTGCTTTGGTGCAAGTGGTCACGAACCCATGCTACCAGCGTGCCAACCAAGGCCACTCCCAAGATAACGTACAACATAACACACACGTCCTTTCTCGACGTTGGCGAGTGTGCACAGTGCACACTCGCAGGGCTGCGTCCCGCAACTCACCCAGATTCGCGGCGTTGGGAGCCTATCATTGTTCAGCAGTGCCCGGGAGATCCTCCGAGCCTCTGCCGTGGAGAAAAAAAAAGAAAATTGTTTTAAAATCCTCTTGGTCTAAAACGTTTGAGAAATTGTTCAAGCGGGATTACCTCCCATGGCGTTTCGCTCAATAGCTTGGCTTTAGAAAACGAGTATTGACACTGCGTGACTGTCGAGACCGTGTGGACCCCGTCCGCATTGATGTCGAATTCGCACAGCTGGCGGGCCTGCTGTAAGCTGAGGCGCCGGTGAGTCAAGGCCGTCACCATGTGCCCCTGCGGGGCCCCCCATCCCCGTATCACGCGGCGCACTTCACATGTGATTGCCGAGTACGTCTCGGCGTGGTCCCCGTCGTGTTTGTACGGCATACTAGCCTCCTTGTGAAAAAAAAAGAAAGTCAGAAAGACACAGTCAAAAGAAAACAAAAACATGTGTGGATTGTTGGGAATGTGTGGATAAGAGTATTGCTATCAAAAAAAACCAACCATCGATTGCTCGATGGTTGGTTTTTTTGTGCATCAGTATTTCCAAGCTACAGCTTGGAAAACTGAAACCATTTCGGGATTAAATTCCAAGTCGCGGACGAATTGCTCGCCGAGACTCTCCATACAATCCGACACGGAGGCGAAACCCATGAACTCCAACTGCTTTTGCAGTTGCTGGCAGGTAATGTGAGCGATGGCCTCAGCGACGGCCTTTTCATCAGAACTCGACGCTAGGGCTGTGTGCCCTCCGTAGCACACGGTGGTAACTCCCGACTCACTGATGATGATGCACTCACTCCATAATGTCGCCATTGTAAACTCCAATCAATAAAAAGAAAAAAAAAGTAAAACCACAATCAGACAAGACACAAACATGTGCGGAGTGTCGGGAATTGTCTGATTGTCGTCATCTATGCCCAGTATGTACTGGACAGTCGGCCGAATCGGTTGTATCGTTTGTACCGACGTTGGTGTAACTTGACCATGACATCACCTCCTCTAACATTATAGAATAAAACCTCACATCTAACCTCAGGTGAGCGTTGAGGGCGATGGACTAGAACGGACAACCGCCGTTCGCCTCCATCTTGGCCCGCTCCTCGGCCTTCTCTTTGGCCAGCTCCTTCAACCGGCGCCGGTCGTCGGCAGCTTGCCAAATCCAGTATTTCCCTACCAAAGAGCGAAATTGACAGGCGCGACTACGGCGCCAGTACCGCTCCTGTGACGCCAGTCCATTGGCATCGCGTGCGGTGAAGGTTTTGTCATCGAGCTGGCGAATGAGGCGCATCAGCGCCATCGCCGTCACCCGAATGGTGTCATCCGACACTTCGAATTTGGCTTTCTCCAGCCATTCGAGCCGGTCAACCATTCCGCTCCACTCCTCCGCATAGGCCGTCTGGCCCAGCGGACAGGGGTCGGTCGCGTGGATGTACCGGATGTCTTCGGATACTCGCTCGACCCACTTGGCCGAGCACAGGACGTATGGTTTTCGTGCAGCCATGACTCACTCCAATCAACTAAAAAAAGAAAACACAGAAAGACACAATCAGACAAGACACAAACATGTGTGACTGTGTGGAATGTGTGGAAAGTAGGTCATGTCAGTCATAAATGACTGACATGACGGGAATGTGTGGATAAGCATCAAGCGAACAAAAAAAAACAGCTACCGATTTCTCGGTAGCTGTTTTGTTGTGATTACAGGTATTCCGCGAATCGTCGGGCGAGTAGCTCGCAGGTGTGATAATTTTGTTCGCATTGAAACACCGGTGAGTCCTCGATAAAGTCGTCCGATACCGGTGTGTCCCAAATCAGCAACGAACCAGTGAACGTCAGCTCCCAGCTGACGTCACGGTTGACGGCGAGTGCACCGACGGCGATAATCTGGAGGAGGCCAAGAATGGGTAAGCGGATGAAGGCAGTTGGGTTAGCCATGACAAACTCCAATCAATAAAAAAAAGAAAACAATAAAACCACAATCCAGACAAGTCAGAAACCTGTCTGGATTGCGGCGAATGGACTACTCACAGTCTGAACGAAACCTCTCACGAAACGAAACCCGCTTTGGTTGTGTGCCTTGCTTAGCACGTTCGCCCAGAATGGCTGCCCAAGCCTGAGCGGTGTATACGTGAACGTAGCAGTGAAAACTACGTCCACGCACTCGATACTTTTTGGGAAACTGAAAACTGCTACCATCCTGCATACACCGTTCGATTGTCGAGCGGTGCTGGGGCAGAGCAGTGAGCACTGCCTCGCGGGGAGTCGAGGCCTCGACTGGCCACACAACCTCACGGTGGAGGTGCTGACTACCGTACAAACCAAGGAAGTAGACGCGACCAACAACTACGAAACTGGTCATGACAAACTCCAATCAGCTAAAAAAGAAAGAAAACAAAACCACAATCAGACAAGACACAAACATGTGTGGAATGTGTGGAATGTGTGGAAAGTAGGTCATGTCAGTCATTTATGACTGACATGACGGGAATGTGTGGATAAGCATCAAGCGAACAAAAAAAAACCAACCACCGATTGCTCGGTGGTTGGTTTGTGTGAGCGCTATTGATTATTGCGAATGACCTGCATCAGGTCATCCTTCTGGGCCTTCATCGTCCGGCGGAACTCCGCTGTCAGATAGCCGTCCATGACGCACTCGACGCGAATAGAAAGATTCTTGGCTGTGCGAACAAGTGTGAAATTGCTACCGTACAGACGTGCGTTTTCGTATGCACGCACTTCGACGAGCAACATGATAAACTCGTACATCATGTGTATGAGATTGCAAAACACACTGAATGCGAGACCAGCGACTAATGCGTAGGGGGCCAGCTCTACCGTGTAGAGCACCGAGGCAATGCCGGCGAAGATACCCATGAACAAAATTAACAACCAGTGAATGCTCCGAACAAACAACGTCCAGATTGACGACAACACGAAATTGATGATAGAAAACATGCGATTGCTCCTTTCAAGAGCGAAAAAAAAAGAAAATAAATAAAACCACAATCAGACAAAACAAAAACATGTGTGACTGTGTGGAATGTGTGAACACCGCACATAGCGCATAGACGTGGTAGGTGGTCACAAATCTGGACTATTAATCGACGCAACGGCCCCCCTCATACTGAAATTTTTAAAAAACACTGCGAACCGTTTCGAACAAGTGAGAACAGGCGAGAACAAGTGAGATCGCCGCCTACTAAGAAAAAACACGCGTAAACAAAAAAAAATCACACCCCTCGAAAGGGGTGTGAAGCAAACTCTGCGAAACAAACTCTGCGAAACAGAGAAAGCTGGCAATGAACGCTATGACCGTGTGGCCTTTTTTACTAAAGCCACCATGTCTATCACAAACTGCCGCTTCTTCTCAAAGTGATACCGACGAGGAACAACATAATTTACCCATCGATCAATATCATCATTGAGCTCTTGGCTCATCGCGTACCAGTCGCATACCATCTCCATAATGTCCACATCGCTCATTTCGTCATGCTCGAGGAACCACTCAGGATGATGACGCTCATGCGTGACATGGTATACGATTGCATCGCGAATGGCCTGATCCAGTGAACGGTCGGAGAAGTAATTAGCGAACCGCGTATCCTTTTCCTCGTTTTTCTTCCAATAGGTACGATAGTATCGCCATACATACGGTACGTAGATAGGTTCGGCCAACTTCGTGTGATCGTGCAGCGTCTTTCGCTGTAACAACTGCATCGCAACTGACGCACTTGCTGGTGTGTCCGCCCTCTCGTAGTAATGACTCATGGCCTCGAGATTATTCCATACGCGAGTACAGTGTTCTGAATGTGTCTTGCGAAATACCTCCGTCATCTCTTCCCACATCTCTTCGTTGTATACGACTATTTGCCAGCTCATATTTCCTCCCTTTCTTTCATTATATCGCACATGGGACAATTGGCCAATGTGCTAATGACCGAGAATCTGCTTGATCGTCGCTCTGGTGACATTGGTGTACTTGTGGCCACCGAACATTTCAAGGCGAGTGCGGATCTGTGCCGCAAGGTAGTTGTATACCTCGCGTGTCGAGATCTCGCCCTTCCATTGGCCATTGACGTGCTTACCGACGATCGTGTGCACGGTGCGGCAATCGCCGTAGAGCTTTAGAAAAGACTGAGGATGCGTTTCAACATGGACAGTGGCCCAGCGTAACGCACGGAGTAATACAGTAAACTCTGCTTGATTGCTGTCTGCAATTCCGTCCATTTCATATGTCTGATGATGAATGAGCGCAGCCTCGTCCACGCGGTCATCATAGAGTTTAAAACTGCCATGAATAGTTCCTCCATCAAAATATAAATGTAATGTTCTCATAATAAATCCCTTTTTCTATAAAAAAAGAAACGCCCCCAGTTGCCTGAGAGCGCGTCCTTTTTTTTAATATTGAACAAGACCGCGAACGGCGACAATACGACCGTCTTCGCGAATAGCGGTCGGGCCCGTGTCTGGTGCATACACGTCCAAGCGTGCACTAGCGGCAGGTGTGTTAGCCACCATTGCACTCACCAAGTAAATAAGGTGTGGATTGTCGGGATCAACCGGGGGCAATCCTTCAACTTCACCATATACGGGATGTGTCACTGGAATCAGCAGCCATTCATCGTCGATCTCAATCTCGCACCCATCAATAGGAAACGATTCCTGTGTCACACGAGCAACCGTGCCTGATTTAGGAATGGTCACACGCGTACCGTTTTCGAGTTCGATATCGATATCGTGTGGGGTTAAGTTAATAAAGTTCATTCAATTCTCCTTGACGTACATGTTCAGCATGCTTCAAGTACAAAAGACGAGTGAGTAGTTCGAGGCGGTCGAGTAACGTATCTAGGCGCGCACCAGCAGCTAAACTGACGTCATCTGTACCCAGTTCCGCTTCAATTTTTTCCTTGATCTCACCAAACTCGTTCTCTAACTGAGCCATGACGGCTCCTTTCTAATTACTCTGCCAGTCGTAGCGTTCCTTCATAATTGCGGCCAACATTACCGACTCTGAAGTGAATGATTCCAGAGAGTTCGACAGTACAATCGACAGAAGCATGGGCGAAAACCCACTGATCATCGTAGTACCACTCTCGTCAAATTGCACCGCTTTGTCTAAGCTGCGAGTTGACGCATTACTCAAGTTCCAGAACACAACCTTAGGCACCGCATACCCAGCATCAGCGTACATAGCACGCAGTACTTCCATCGCCCGTACGTCTGACGACTGATACGTTGCCTGATCGAACTGCATATCAGACAGAATCAACAGTGTCTGCGGCATCTCTTCTGCAGGAACTTGGCTAGTCTTTGCAACCTCCAAGATGCGTGCAAATGCCTTCTCAATGTTGGTTGACCCGTGCCACTGAGCACGGACTAACTGCATATACTTGCTGACAATGTTCCCTTGGAGCAATTGCAGTTGCGGTTCACTCGTGAACGTCATAAACATGTCCTTGAACGCACCCTGATTTTTATCTGAGAGATAAAGACCAAGTGAAACTGCAACATCAAGTGCGGTCAGATTCCCTGCACCAAGCGTATGTGCGTCCATTGAGCCAGAGACATCCACTAACGGCAACACCCGTGTGTCGCCTACATAGTTGGGAAGTGCATCCCATTGAGCAGTAATGAAGCTCAGCTCGGTCTGAGACAGCGAAGTCGTGTCGTACTTATGATCTGAAAGTGAGCGTATGACATCATGTGGAAACACAGCTGATGCGTTCACCGTAACGCCCTCTTCTTTGTTCTGCAGGGCTTGTACGTACGCAACAAACTTTTCCTGCGCGTTACGATAGAAGGCCTTGCGGTACCGCGCTGCGGCAACCGATGGTACGTGTGAAAACTCAATGTTGTCCCATTGCTTGGCGCACATTTTTGTCTCCACTACGTTGGTCAACGATACCAGCAGCTTGCGGTACGCTTTTGGCCCCAGCTTGAGAAAAGAGCGAAGTTCTTCTGCCTCAGTGCCTTTGCGTGGCATCCACTTTGCGCACAAACGATCTTTCTGTTGAAGACCATTGGCGATCATGGTAAACGCAAACTTCTTGCAGATATCCGTGCGGAATACCAACAAGTCGTCCCAGCGACCGAGTTCAGGCACACGCTGCGCGAGTGCAATTGCTTTGTATGGGTCAATTGTTTCGAGAAGACGCAGAATCTTGCGAAAGAATTCGCGTTCTCCCGCCCCACCGCGAATGTCACGACCCCACAACGCAATACGCATCGCGTAGTCAGCGTTTTCCTCCAAAGCAGCAACAAAGGCTGCAGTGATGTCAGCATTACGATATTCCCCAACACTTGAGAACAAGTCGACGCAGCGCTTGCCACTCGAAATGTAGGTAGCCATACCGTTTTCCGTCCGAGTCATTTGACTCTTAACTGCCTGTGCAAAAGTCATACTTCGCTCCTTTCAGGTTAACCCTTTTTCATGCTGTGTGTAACCTTGGTCTGGATGAGTTCGAGGTATCACCCTCGAATGTTTGAAATAGTTGAGTTGAGTTGCGGTACTCATCCAAGTGAATCCATATTAAGTTGTCTGACTACCGTTAGTGTGTACTTGCAACAGTAATTGAAGAAGTGCTGCAGGTAGTCGATACTGGATGCGCGTTATGAAACCCTTATTCATGTTGTTGTTGATGTGCTGTACGCATCCATCTGTATAATAACCGAAGTCAACCTACTTGTCAAGGGAATTTTCGTCCGAAACGTGCAAATTCCCATACCCCTTGGCCAAATCGGCAATAACCTGCAGAACAAACTCGCGAGTGCCGATTACTTCGGTAACTTTTTCACCGTTCTCGTTAAGAATAGTAATCGTCTCGATTTTGTCCTTATTCCAATCAATCTGACGCTTCTTATTTGTATCGTTCCGCAAAGGTAACAAGAGCTTCTCCTATTCTACGAATAAATTCGAGCGCAACCGATCTAGGTCGACGTCTCCACGAGATGTGTGAGTTCCATACACGCACTTCATACGAAAGGCAGCTATACGCCGCATGCCATGCATCTATCTTTGTACTAAACGAGTGAGTCGCCTCAAGAAGCGGCGGAAATGCTTCTGACTCTGGCCCAAACGTTACATACCACCAGTATTGGCCGGTATTAACGTCGCGAATTACTTCAATAACAAACGGGGTACCGTGAATAGCCGATCTCTCACAATTACTGATCATACATACTGTTCTCCTCTGATGCAATTCGCACCATGCACGCAATCGCGTCTTTCCGCGTCGCTGCGAATGCAACTACCTGACTAAACAATAAACCGCGTTGTACTACTTCCCATCGGTTCTTGCCCATCCGCACAAAATAGCGCATAAATTCCCCCAAAGAAATAAAAAAAGAAACCCAGTGCCTAGTATAGACGACTGGGTTTCTTTTGTCAACTACCAAAACCGATCAAGCTGTTGGGTGTACATTTCAAACTCATTTCCAGTTGAAATACGCTCCCAATACAGAGGGTCAAAAGAATCAATGTAGATTTGCCAAACCATTATATTACCGGCCGTCATAGTAAAACCCAGACTACCGTGATGCCGTTCTATCCCCCGTAGTAACGCCTGAAGTGCGGTCATGTTCCAGCGGGATATGTCAATTTTTAGAGTAACTAGTGTCTTTTTAACGATTGAACGGGGTTGCGTAAGTTTCATTGTGCGGTAGTCCTCCCCATTTTTGTACGTAATATTCCATATTCTTCCGAAAGTTATGATGATGGATTGCTTTCTGCTCCGGGTTATACTTACCGAGTGTAGCAGACCCGGCGTGAAAAAAAGAAGGACCCTCTAAACTATGCGGCAAAAATCCTTGTAACTTCATTCGCATAGCATAGTCGTTATCTTCGAAATATGCTGGCCAAAACTGCTCGTCAAACTCACCAACAACGTCGTAGATCATCCGCTGCATCCCAAAAAGGGAAAATGCATTGTGCCCTGCGTCGCTAAAGCACACGAAAGGATGCGTATGTAATGCTTCAATAACACGCGCCAACGACCCGGGATCAAGGATAATGTCGTCGTTCGCGATAATCACTGCGTGGCATCCTTCAGCAAACGCTGTTTTACAAAGACGATTCCATCCCGGAGCAACACCTTCGTTTTTAGTTGAATCAGAGATAATCATGTTGTGCTTGTCTGCGACAGTAGTCATAATATCCCAGAGAGATTGCTGACTGCCGTGATACTCAAGCTCATGCGAATTATTGACATGCAGGTGTACTGCGTCAACAAGATCAAAGTTAACACTTGGTAAGTGCTTGTCAATAACCCACTCAAATTGATTTAGCGTAATAATGCCGTATCGTACCTTCATACACACCCCTTTCTTAATTTTTCCAAACCGCTCGTCCTTTTTGGACGGTCAGCCATTTTGACCAACACGGACGAGATGCTGACCAGTGCTGCCATCCATATCCATTGTCCCAAAGATAGATAAACGTTTGATACTGTACATACGGGTCGGCAACGTCCGCCGCGGGGTACCGTAGAAATAATGCGTCACTAGTAATGCCAATACGCTTTGCTACTGGACGCATCACCCACCGGTCTTGACTATTCCAGACCCAGTAATTATTGAACTGAAAAGCCCCTCCATCAATGGTACCATCAACGTTTACATTAATTGCGGCCCAATTAAGCGACCCTAGTGTTATTGTATTACCGGATTCGCAGGCGGCTATTGCCTGTGCTTCGGGAGATATTTCTTCTACCCAGCATATTCCGGAAACACACCAGCTTATCACAATACTCGCAATAAAACTACTCACGTTCTTTTGCCTTTCTACGCGTCTTTCTAACGATGATAGACGGGTGTAATAACTTGGCAGCAGTACCATCGGCATTCAGTACCTCTGCGTGCTCTGTGTAAGTTTCAACCTCGACAAGACTTCCGTCGGTTCGTTTCGCCAACCATCGCTTGTAAAAAGGATTTTCCATAGGTCCTCCTTCATATAGACTCGTCTCAGAGTAACATATTTTCGACAAAAAGTAAAATAAAAAAAGTGACCTTTAGAAGTACCTAAAGGTCACTTTTAAAAATTATTCTATTTCTCGTACATTTACTTCTATTGACTTTTGAGTACTAGGATCTAAAATTTCAGTTGCAGTCTGTCGGTCAATTGTGGTTAAGTAAGGTATAATCTGATCCTTAATAATACTCACTAGCGCGGCTTGCGGGTTGAGTGCTTCTTCAAAAGCCATCATCTTAAGAATTGACCTGTATACAACCTGCGAAGTTGTAAATATAACTGTCAGGGACTCAAGCATTAAAGCCCCATCAAATGGACCACTGCCCATTTTAAGAATAGGGATAACACTCGAAGCTAGTACAGAAATACCAAACGCAATCATAAACTTTTGTGATGCTGACCAATGAACCTGCTTTAAAACAGAAACAGCAAATGGTATCATCACCCCCGTAATTAATTGAAAAAGTAGCTCCATTGTTTTTTCGTCCATGTTAGACTCCTTTTTGTTTATTTAGTTGTGTAATCAGACTCTCGACTTGTTTTTCGAGATGCTGAATACGATCCAACATTGCTAACTTCTCGTTCTCAATTGAGACTATCTTTTGCTCGAGAGTTAGTTGTTTTTCACGTTCCTGAAGATTTAAATTTAATAGATCCTCGTTTTTCTTTCGTAACACTTGATTATCCTCCTCGAGTGTCTCGATACGTGAAAGTAAACTTTGCTGAAATTTATCAGCAGCATTCTGTGAACTTTTTTTAAAAGAAAACCAAGCAACAACTAGAGTAGCGACAGAACTTATTGCCGCATATAAAGTGGTCTCATTCACACTTCACCTCCAAGGGAAAGTAGCGAAGAGTGAACATACCCAAACCAATTACAGTAATACCATAAATTCGAGTTATTATAAATATCACCTTCTACAGGTATTGAATTAACAACTACTTCCAAATTTTTTGGATACACTTGAATTATATTTGTTGAAGTTATTTGAGGAAACTGCCGCACATTGGCATTTGCAACAAGATTTGCATACCTGTGAGATTTTTGGTAATCACGTCTCCAAGAGGTAAACTGTAAGTCGGTAACTCCAGATGGGTCTATTTTTCTACCTCTCGGAACTGCAATGAGGCGATGCGTTACAATATCTAAATTAGCGTATACTCGACTCAATGCAGTAAGCGCTCCCCACATTTTACCCGTCCAGTAAATCTCAGCAGGTGAGAAATGTACTTCGACGCCAATAGCATAAAGATTACTATACTGTTCTTTTGCGACTTCTCCTGCGTGCCATGCAACATATTCTGCTGGGTCAAGGATTTGCTGAATTATACCAGTTTTAGAAATTATATAATGCGCCGATACATTCTTAGAATTTGCAAGGAACTTGACCTCGTTTTCAAATTTAGTACCTGCTTTTCCGTTTGTTGTGTGTACCACTAAAGATTGATAGGGTTGATTTGTTTTACGTAAACTATACCCCTGACCCGGCGGGAGAAGGAGATTCTTCTGGTAGTCCGGGTTGACTTGTATTAGACTCATTTGACACCTCGAATTGAATTTTAGCCTGCTCCTCTTCGTAGGTTGATCCATACAGTTGAGCAATTGTATCTTTCGATATAGATCCTATTTGCTGCGCTTGAATTGCAAATTGAGTAAGTGCGGTCATGTCTTGAAACTGAATCGGTGAGAAATAAGGTTCAGGCCATTCGGAGAAGCCATTGCGGGCGGCAATATCTTCGTATAACCACTGAACCCATTGCAGAATACGCTCACGAAGCTCTGTTAACGTTGCTGTTGGTCCTAGGGATGCAATTCTACTATCCGACGAATTACTTCGAAGAGATTCACCCACGGTAAGAATCCGCGGGAATCCGAGTGCAAGAAAGATATCAGCGTTTGGTTCTGCATATTTACCCTCATTTAGTAACGCATCGAGTGGTGGTAATACCCACTTGATCTCCACTGTGTGATTTGTAAACAAGTTAAATACACGATCTCCAGATGCCGCAGCATCTGTAATGGCTCGCTGCGTTGCTTCTATATCGTCCTGCGTTGCTGGGAACTGATCGCTACCTATCTTAATCTGTCGGAGTAATTCAATAGAACGCGACACAATTGTCTGGTCCATAAGTTTTAAGTACTCTTTATGCTGCATCGCACGCAATGCGTTTTGAAGAAACGGTAACGGGTAATCGTTGTACGAAACAATATCGGCAAACAACGGTTTTTCTTCAATAGGGAAAAGTCGCTGACCTGCAAGTACCGCTTTAACATATGCCGGGCTTGTGCGCTGTAGTTCTTTAAAAGCGGCCGAATCATCCGTACCATCACTACGCTTACCTTTAGAAGTGATGAATGTAGCTTCTTCGGGTGGAATTTCAATGTAAACTGCTCGCTCAAAACCATTTGGTCTTTTACGTAGCTTAATGTTTGCGGGATTTCGTACCCACATGCTGTCTGGTATTTCGACGCGCTTACGACCGAGTGAAGGGTCTAACCTATTCAGCATAATTTGTTTGTACGTGATACCGGGTACGGCCATACCGTGAATAAAATACTCAGTAGCCATATGTTTTAAAAAGGGTTGTAGTTTTCGAGCAACCGCATCATAAAACTTTAAAACGGTTTGATCCTGATCTGTTTTACGATTTCGCAAACGTGTTATTGCAAGGTTGACCATACGATTTATCACGGTCCGCGCAATTGTGTCTCTCTCGTAAAAGTGACGACAGTACACGATAAGATCGTGATATTTATACTTCCGTGAATTATCAAAAGGAACCTGCGCCGGGTCATAGTACCCAACTGTATTCAAGTTGTACATGAATATAGGATTAGGTGTAAAGCTTGAGACCGCCTTAGTTAAGTTAGACATAAATTACCTCACTGTGTTAGCAGTCACTGCGCGGGCTAATCCGGTTCGTGTGACTACTTCAATTTGCTCGCGTAATGCGGCGATAAAACAAAGATAGCTAGCGTAGATATGATCGTCTGTACTTTCGCCGTGCCCTCTTGGAGAGACGACGAAGTAATGAACGTGGCCGCTTGTTCTACGCTGCCTTGCTACCCTCTCCAGCTGAGAGACCCCCTCTGCATCAACTTCGGAAAAGGCAATCGTTTGACGTTGTATGTGCTTAACCAACTCGCTTGTAGCCCACGCCTTAAATGACTCAGAGATTTGCGTTCCGTCCTGAATAGTACCGACCGCAATCTTTTCATTAAACTGAACGGGAATGATTCTTTTGTTATACATCCCAGACGCGTATTCTGGTCGAGATATTAAACTCTGAACAATACCAGCACCACCGCCACCGGCACCGACATCAATCGCAATCTTGTTTACCCCGTAACCGCGAGCTAGATAGTCAATAATTTTTTCTTGCTCAGGATAGTCAATACGCTGTACTTTGTAACGTACGTAGCATCGCCAAGTATCGTCTACCTTTGCAAAGACTTGAATTATGGTAGGATCAGAAAATCCAGTGTCGATAGCAAACACAATACCGTCATTTTTCGGTAATAAAGTAATAGGAAGTGATTCTGAGATAGACTTACCGCTGTCTTTCTCGCGCTGAGTATACTGATAAGAGAAAAAATCATATGGTTGAATTTTCATCTGGTCTCGCGAGATTACTTGAAAACTTGGCGATCCATGCTTACCTAAAATGAGCTGTTGAAATATATCCTCATTTTCCCCACCGTATCGACGAATGGCATCGTCCCAATCCTCTTTTGTAAAATACGGATTATTTGGAGCAGGGATACGATATTTTTTAAATTTAGGCGTTTTTACATCAAGCACATATAGCGCGGTGTTTCTCATGCCATTGGGCACCCCACAGTATACTTCCTGAACTTTAGGCTCCCATGTGTTAATCGTCGGCTGCAGCTGATAGAATGCGGTCATCGGAAACAATTGAAACTCGTCACCGGTCACTTTAGGAATGTGAAGACCTACAAGATTATTTGCTTCTTTACTGCCTGCGATACGCGCATAAAGGCGGTGCTTCCTTGTTCCCATTTGAAAATCTAAAGTACCTTTTGCTCGATTGATATTGTTATTTAAGAAATCTTTCAATAAGGGACTTGTAGTAAACTTTAGAATTACCCGGTCTAGTATTGGCGTAAGCTGATTGGTATTAGGCGTTACTAAAAGTTGTTCGGGAGTTTTTGGAAACTCAATCGTTGAGTTAACTATTTGATAAGTTAGCAAGTCCTCAAGAATAACCGAGTTGTGGACAATTACATTTTCTGAGATATAAGTTTCATCTTGATACACATGAACTGAGTATGTCTGCGCTCGACCACCTTTGATTTTAGCCGTTACTCGATCCCACTCAATTGTTGATGCAGGTGGAGCAGTCTCTTTAGTAAGCGATACACTTACTCCGGGTAATTTAAATTCCTGCCAAAACCGCAAAGCGTTTACGCGATCAAGTGTTTCTACTTCCCAAGCTGAGTCGTCTATCTGAAAAATATGACGTTCTGTAGAATGGTCAGTCAACTTCTTGCTAGTACTTCGAATACCAAAGTACAAAAGAAGCTCTTGCCAATCACGAACATATTGTTCGTTTAGTAAGCGAATCTTTACAGTTTCCAATGATAGAACACCGTATTGTGCGTAAGCAGCTTCTAAAAACGCTCTAATGTTTTCCACGCGCTGTGTTTTCAGCCAGTCAAGTCTAAAAACCTGCCGTGCGTCCTTGGCCATTAAATTTAACTCAATTTTTAATTGATTCATGTAGTGACGCACTCCACCAGCTTTGATTCTCTCTAGGAATACCGCGCCGTTTTCTTCTTTGCGATACGTTAAGTAGAGATGATGTGCGATATCCTGCAATTCAGCATCAATTTTTTTAAATCGTGGTTTTATTCCTACTGATGCTTTGTGGTACACCGATCCCGACGCGAGATATCCAAGAGCGCGTAACTCATGCCATGAAAGCGTGTCGTAAATACAATGATCAGTAGGTAACTTCCCCACTGCTGCAACTAAATCCCCTATAACTAAATCCCCCATAAGAATAAAACCTTTTGGAGTGAGTATTGGGTGTAAGTCTGTTGCCTTCACTTGCTGACCGCTGGATGTGTAAATAGTCCATATAGGCTTCCAACGATCTTTACGTAAAAAACCTCTTCGCTGAGTAAACACACCAGAAGGAGAATAACCATAAGTGATAAATGATTTTCGTTTTAACAGTTGAGTAATTGTTTCATACCCACGATCTGTAAATATGCGTGCTGATGCGGGTTGACACTTACCAATAGCGCGACCGCCAGTTACAACGATATGAGCAGACTGATCACTCAGAATCTCTCGTTGATACGGCCGAAAGAAAAATTCCTCAACTGGCCAATTTTCTTTATTCATGTCAGCTGTGTTTGTCGATCGCAAAAATTCATTTAACCAGATAGGATCTTCTATAACTTCTAACAAAGCAAAGTCACTATCCTCTAGTTTTGCTTTAAGCATCCTCACTCTCCTGACTAAGATCATCTGATAGAACTAGGTCATCATCGTTGTCACCAGCAGTAGAACCCGATTTTTTAGAGTTTACTACTGTGTAACGATGTTTTTTACGCCAATTTGAGTCGGCGATGTCAAAGAAGATATCCTTCTCCTCGCGCTCCGCGCTCACTGCTTTGTTGCATTGATTGCAATTAACTTTAAGAGTAAATCGTGAGTGATCATGCATAATGGAAAATCGAGCAAGTAATATTTTGCATTCAGGGCAATAAAGTCTCACTAAGCGACGCTCAAGGAAATCCTGAGCGGCCGCTTTTAGGTTAACTATGTACTCAGCGATTGACTCTGACTTGTCACTAGTACGTGTCTTACGGTCGAGAGCTAGCGCCCGCTCCAATTGGAGGTTTCGCTCAATAATATCTTTTAAAGAAGATCCTAGTCGCTGAATCATATCTATGTTATCAACGGGGTCATCCGCGGTAAGTTCTTGAAGTTTTGCCTGAATAGTTTCCACAATAACCTGATTATTAATTAGCATCTCAAGATTTGCTCGATCATTCGGCGACGAAAGCGTGGCTAAGTCATATTTGTCCGAATAGTCTTTTAATATCTCAGTAAACCTACGATTTTTAGCCATTATTTCCCCTTCTGGTAGAAGATAGAGCACAAAACTGTACTCTATCTTCTACCAATGTCCTTATTAAATTGTCATTACCGAATTGGACAGGCTCCGCCTTCACAGTCACTGCCGAGATCATCGTCTACCTCAATATTTTCAAATTGAGTTAGCAGCGCGATAATAGATTGACCAGTCACGTTAGAGACTGCGTCTTTACGACTTTCATACTCATCATACGAGATTTCTTCGTACGGCATCAATGGGTACGCAGTTGTAAACTTGGGCAGAAATGAGACACCAATATAATCATCCCATCTGTTCAAGAGCAACTCAATAATTTCTTTTACCTCTGATGGATCGAAGGTAATTGTAATTGACGTGTTATGATCACTCCAGTAGTTCTGCAAGATAAAGTAGCGGCGAAGTTGTTCGACTGCTGACTCGCTTGATGAAGGCTTCGGTGCTGAGGTTTTAATTGGAAACTCAACTACCCATGTATGAGCCTCTTTAAGTTTTGCTTCCTTATCTGCTACAGAAAGCCCATCATACACATCCGGTAAACACGTCGTAGCCTCTGGATAAATTGGATAACCAGCTGACTTCATTGCCATAGCAAGTGGATCTTGACTTGAGATACGAACACGGCGTACATAGTACGGAGCGTATGACGCGTGAGCACCAGACGATACAGTAGGAAGCTGGGCCAGCGTTCCTGACGGTTTCACACAGGTAACCAATAGCGGAACTGGAATGCGTAACGCATCTGCATAGGCGCGTGCCGAAATTATAGCCATGTCACGTAACTGAAAAAGCACTGCTGCCAATGTGTAATAGCTAATTCCGTCATTGACTACAACGCGTACAGGATCTTGTTCTGCGTTAGTAGTACTAACACGTAGTGCGTCCATAGCCTCTACATATCCAGTCATAGATACGCCAGTTAAGCGATCGCGAGCCTGAACTTTATTCCAATGCGGAAGTTCAAGCTCCAGCGTGGCCATACGGACCCCAATTCGCGTGGCAAGGCATACCGCACGTTTAAGCCCATCTAAGTCAAGCCATGGAAGTTCTGTACCGGCACCGTGAACGAACGCACGTACATTGACTTCTGAGAGATTACATACGCCGTTATCTGCAAGAAGAATCTCAGCACAGGGATTTGTCCCCGCGTAATAAGGGCGTCGGTAGGCTGCGGCCTCGGCATTAATAAAACCGGGCTCGCCGTTATTTACGATGCGCTCGAAAATATTTTTAAGCTGCCGCTCAGTTGGCTTTTGTCGGAAAAATACTGAGTTGTTGCTCATAGAACGAAACCGCTTTGACTCCTTGGCCGGATCGGTCCACAGATCTTTCTTTGCATTCAAAATATCGATGTCGTTAATGTCAAACAAAGTGATTTCACTAGAACGACGAACACCGCCAACTACAACAGCCTCGCCAATAAGATTCATTATATCCATTGCTTCTATGGTTGTAATATTAGAGTACTCAGCAGCATTGTAGTGACTCAGTGTCTCAACAATCTTTGAATACATGTTCATTAGTGCGTGCGGTCCAGATGCACGACCGCCAAACGTTTTGAGCTGTTCACCTGCTGGACGCACGTAATTATAGTTTATTGTAAGTGTGTGAATGCCGTCAGTATAACAGTGCAATAACCACTTAAGGCCGTCTACCCAGCCTTCTTTAGAGTCACCGATGCATAGCATGGCTTCTGTTTTAGAAATCCGATAAAATTCTGTAAGATCGCTTCGATCTGCGGCAGCTACAGGTGCATACTCTTGATGAGTTACTTGTACATTGCGAACAATTTTAGGTAGTTGAGCGACATCCGAAGGAAGCACTCGAAAGCCAACACCTGTTCCAAGCATCATGAGATAAAAAGCATCATAAAATGCTTGAAAATCATCTACAATCATAAACGAACAGTTAAAGTTAGACAGCGGATATTTCTTTGCTGCCTCTGTTCCACCAGTCCATAAAGTACGTCCTGCGGGAAATACTTTTAAATTAAACATGTAGTCAAACAGTGACTCTGCTTCTTCGTTATATTTCCAACGGTCTGAACTTGACAAAGAGGTATCCAGAGACATGCTGTACTCAACAACGCGTTTGACAGTTTCCTTCCACGTCTCTCTACGTTTCAGTTCGGGAATGAAACGACTGTACGTACGAAGGTATACAAACTGACCCAGCAGACTTGGCCACTCTGGGTTGTCAGGATATTGACTCAAAAAATCAGAACTAAGCGGCATCTTATACTCCTAAAGTAAAATTAATTGTGGGGTCAGTGAACGAAAAATTCTTCATAGCGGACTGTACTTGTCGTTTATTATGAACAAATGCAAGTTGAGCAATCATAAAGTTTCGTAGCTTGTTCAGAAACAATTGAGGCTCTTCTCCACTATATGGAATCAAAATCTCATGAAATTCGAGATTGTCTTCCGTTGGATGTTTAATAGCGTAGCGAACGTAGAATGACCCATCTTCCTGTTCTCGGTACTCTACTACAGTATAACGAAGCGGCGTACTCAACGATTGTCTCCGCTACCATGAATTGTGTTATTAGCCACGCGTGCTTCAAGCTTAGCAGTATTGCGCTCAATAACTTCATCTAATGTGTATCCAAGATCATCGATAAGACAAGTGACATACCAAAGTACATCTCCAAGCTCATCAATAATCTTACTTGCTTGCTCAACGTCAAGTTGACCAGCGGCATCCCTCAGTACTTTTTTGACCTTTCCTGCTACTTCTCCAGCTTCGGATGCTAATCCTAAAGCGGGATAAATTACTGCATAATCGCGACTATAGCGCTTTGTAGACACCACAAAATCTTGATAGCTCATACGGCTTCCCCCTAAAAATTGAAAAAAAAATCGCCAACTTACTAATAGTAATAATATTAATAAGTTAGTTATTATAATACCATATATATGATTAATAAACAAATTAATTAATAAATATGATAGAATATTTATCAATTAAATTTTTTTTTAAATCTTATTTTTTATTTCCCCAACAAAATTATAATATATGATGTCAAGCTTTTTTATTAGAATTGCATTAGAATTAGATGAGTATTTTTTATATAATTACTAATTAATGTGGATAACATGTGGATAACTTTATGTTAATGTGGATAACTTGTGGATTAATTAAAAAATATGTGGTAAAATACTAGTAGGTGTATATGCACTTAATTTCTGGTCAGGTGAGGCGAATGAGATACGTACAGTGTTTATTTTGTGATGAGCGTAAGCAGCGCAGTGATTTTTTATGTAAGTCCTGCCGCATATTATATGGGCCCTATGAAAAAGAAGCGTGGTTTTCTGAATTTGTGCAAATGGAGAGAAAACAACGCAGGATAACTAAGCAGGAATCAACTAATTTTGAAGTAGATTTTTTACCTAAAGAACCAAGACCCCAATGGGGCTCATCCAAGTCAAGAGGCCGCCCAAGAACTACCGATTTAGTTGAATCGTATATTAGATCTATATATCAAGATAGTTTCTCAATTCGAAAAATTACAAGTTTATGTCAGGAGTCAGGTTTAGTTGTTTCGCGAGAAAGTGTACGTACTATTCTCAATAAGATTAAAAGTGACAAATAAAAAAATTCATTATTAGGGGGGACTTTATGCCGATAAATATTCCATCAACTGTTAATGTCACCGTTGGTACTGTTGAGCTGCAGGAGAATGCAGAAACGGTGCATTATCAACAATTTGTGTTAACTTCTCCGGAAGGAATTCCGCTTGGAAATAATTCTAATTTAATTCCGATTGCCGTTGCAGTTTCTGGAAACTACGTTTCTAACTTAAATGCTGCTTCGACTGTATTTCCAGTAGGTGGTGTGTACTACGAAGAGTCAATAGATAATTCGTTTACTGAGCTTCAGGATACTGAGTTATCTGTAGCTCGCCTGACTGTTCGCGGTGGAATTAAAACTGCCGGTGACGGTAGAGTGAACGAGCTCATTGGGGGATCCTCTTCAGGTTACGATGACGTTCTTGTAATTTCTGGAGTTTACTCATCCGTTGGTTTAAACGTACTTAATACAAATGGCGAGTTTTTTCAATTAACCAACACAAGTGCTAGACATTTTTACATACCGATGATCCGTAGTGGATGGAGGACATTAAGTTTTAGTTTTATTGCACCCGTGTCTGGTTTGATTTCAATTTACACTGATATGGGTTCTAAGACTCGAGATATTCTTGCGGGTACTTTCAGTACTAATGCTGACGTTCGTTATGGAGTGGTTGCGGCCACAATAACTGCTTCCGGTTCATTAATTGGTATACCTGCTTTAGCTTATCCAGTAAACGCTTTTATTATAACCTTTGAGCCTGCAGAAACAGATGCCGGAACGTACGAACTTCATATAACAAGAGGTGCCTAATGAGTGATCCAATAGATGATTCACTGAGTGATAGACAGCAGGATTTAATAACTGATTTAATTGAGTTAACAGATAAGTTTGGTAAATTTGGGCCCGGTATAGATAGTGAAGGATCTCACTACACACCGGCTGAAAACAATCCATTTAAATCGGAAGGTCTAATCTGTGCTAACTGTGCTTTTTTTAGTTACGATAGTAAGTCTTGTTCGATTGTAGAGGGTCAAATCGAGCCTGAAGCAATTTGTAAATTCTGGGTAATTGAGAATGAGTATTTAGGAGAATCCCCAGAGGAAGAAGAAGAGCCAGAGTCAGAAGAAGACATGGCAATGGCTGCACGCTATAGTAACATTGATTTTTCTCCACCGGCTGGTGTAAAGGCGGCCGCAAAACGTGGTTTAGTCTTACATGAAAAAGGCTTAAGTGGGGATGGTTTGGAGTCAGCCACTGTGCTATGGGCTCGAAAATATACTCAAGGTAAACCTGTAAGTCCGGAGCGTGCCCGAATGGGTAATCGGTTTTATGGGAGAAATGCGCGATTCGCTAATGCGCCCAAAGACTCACCTGCGTGGGTTTCTTGGTTGCTTTGGGGAGGAAGTGCTGGAAGAAGTTGGTTTTCTAAGCTGGTGAAGCAAATGGATGCCGCTGACAAAAAAAGTTCAGCATCTGTGAATGGTGCAATTTATCTTACTGAAGATAAACTACTGAACCCATTTCTTAAAGAAATCTTTTTGATTCTTACTGATTTTGAGCCCAATGCCAACGGAGAAGGAATTCCTCGGGCAGAGGCTGAAAATATTATAAAAACTTCTAAGTTGACTCCAATTAAAATTTCGTCAGATGGCGATTCTTATGGAGGTCACGCAGGAGCGCACCCTATTGGCGCAATTGTTGACTCTTTTCTTGATACGCATAATGGAAAAGATGTTATTAAGTCACGCGCTTTTATATGGAAAGACGAGTACCCTGCGATATATGACCTTGTAAAAAGTCAGGCATCTGATGGTGGTTTTATTGGTACGTCTTGGGAAGTCTATTATACTCATTCTGAGGAGGATAGTGGCGTACGATGGTTGCGGAATGTAACCTTTGCTGGTACATGTATCGTTGATACTCCAGCTTATGGAAACA
>Ga0209990_10001187_pt1 | contig 22790 bp, 14 predicted proteins | sample NOAtaG_6_FD_187304 | JGI IMG/M metagenome (GOLD analysis project Ga0209990, IMG submission 187304) | Freshwater lake microbial communities from Lake Erie, under a cyanobacterial bloom - NOAA_Erie_Diel5S_2200h metaG (SPAdes) (version 2) | ecosystem: Environmental > Aquatic > Freshwater > Lake ...
AAGGCTTACCCGCTGCCGGAGCTGTGGATCTGTATAAGCGGCTGCATCGGCGCTGAAAGCCTCGGGCAGCAGGTAGCAGAATTCGCCGTCTTCCCCGCCGGTATTGATGCCGTGGCCGCTGAGATAAATGAATACGATGTCTTCCGGTTTCGCCAGGGCCGCAATGCTGTCAAAGGCCAGCTGCAGGTTCTCACGGCTGCCGGGGCGCGGTCCGGGTTGGGTGAACAACCGCACCTGGGTATTCGCTGCGCCGAAAAGTTTGTTGGCGCCTTCGGCAATGCCGGCTGCGATGGCCGTAGCATCCGGTACACTGTAGCGGAGGTTGATATCGCTGTTGCGGTAGGCGCCGGTGCCGCAAACGATGCCGAAGAACCGCGGTGCCTTGGTGTTCGTGCCAGTGTTCAACGGTGCGGTGTAGCGCGTTACGGCACCGCGGCTTTCCACTAAACCATCGACCGTCCAGGTTTTGACAAGAATTTCGTTTTCCTGTCCCGGGAGTAGGAAAGGATGCTTTCGAAGGTCAATCTGCAAGGTGGCGCTGTCGGCTTGCGCATTGAAGCCGGCTCCGCGTGCATCGGCACTGATTTCCTTGCCGTTGATATACACGGCCACACGACCGATACCGCCGTCATTCTTGCGGAGACGAACGGGCAATAGTCCATTTTTCGCCTCGCCGAATTGCAGGTCGGGATGCAGGGCAATGCGATCAAAGCCTTGCACATCGCGCAGCTTCTGCCGTTGCACCACCTGATGCCAAAGCCCGGGTTCCCAAAAGCGTGTTTTGAGGCGGGCAAATTCAAGGATGCGTTCCCCGCGGATCCAGAACATGTTTTCCATGGCGCCCTGGGTGGCGTCGAAAAGACCGCTGCTGTGCAGACTGATCCAATCGCGGCCGGCCAGGGGAAGCAGCCGCAGCAGCAGATGGGCGTCGGATGCGTCGTGCAGGGCAAGAAACTGATCCATGCCGGCGAGCAAAAGGTATTGGCCGTCGCGGAACAATAGGGCCGACATGAGTCCGCCGTTGTGCCGACCAGTTATTGCAGGTTCGCCGCTTTTCCAGTTCCAGAGCCCATAGTTGCCATCGGCATCGGCGCTCACCAGGCGTTGACCCGAGACTTCGAGGTTGATGCTGTTGCCGGGATGCAATGTTTGCTTCGCCAGGAAACCGCGCCGCAGCGAGAAAACATGGGCCATTCCGTCGGCCGTAACACAGGCCAGGGTATCGCCGCCCAACATGCGCAAATGCTGAATGGGTGATGAGCGTTGCAGTAACTCCTTGGCTTTTCTGAAACTGCGCCAGGAAGCTGAGGCAATGCGTCCGTCGGCTGAAGCGAATACCGGTCCGTTGGCGTGCAAGGCCACAGCACGGAGGCCACCAGTGTTGCGGTAGCGCCCCAGCAATTTGCCGTCCGATAGCCGGTGCAGATCGCAGCGGCCATCCGGATTCCAGACCAGGAGTTTGTCGCTTTCCGGATGGCTCAACAATTGGAATCGCTGGCCTGAAAAGCGTTCTGCCGTGAGCAGTCTTTTCTCTAGTTGGGTTGAAGTCTGCTGCTCAATGCGGTACAAGGAACCGTCGGCCAGCACGGCGTAAGCAGATTGCGGTTTAGTACCTGCACATACGCTTACAACAGGAGACTTGAATTGGAGCTGCCATTCGGGTTTCCCATGATCGGCATTCCAGAGTACGAGTTTTCCGTCCCTGCCGCCGGAAATCAGGTTTTTCCCGCTCTTGTCGCTCGCAATGCTCAGTACGGTGCCGGTATGGCCTATGAGTTGTTGAACCAGCCTGCCGTTGTCCGGATCCCAGATGCGGATGCGGTGATCGGTGGAAACGGTGTATACCCAGCCGCTGGCGTGGAGGCTGCCGCTCAGCATGCTCAACGGAGCGGGTTCGCTTTCGCGGAATGCGATGCGGCCTTGTGCATCGAGTGCAGTGAATCTTCCGCCCAGCAAGGCCAGCAAACTGCCGTTGCTTGTGGGAATGAAGTGTTCGGCCTGCTCGGTGCTGCTGTTGTAAAACCGTTGCTCCTTGGTTTGTAACAGTTGGTAAATGCTGCCATCGTTCCGGCTATACCAAATGGCTTCGTTGGAGGGCTGCAGGGTGGCATGCAGCAGACGGGCATGAGCAGATTCGGAAAGGAGTGTGGTCTTGCCGTCGGGACTTACAGCACAAATGGCACCCGCGCTGAAACAGATCCAGTTGCCTCCATTGCGCCTGAAGGCAAACATAGGAGTGAAGCGACGGCGTTCGGCTTCGGAAACCGGGAGTTGGATGAGCGACGCTTCGTCTTCATACTGTCCGTTCCGGTAGGGGAGGATGGCAGTCCGGGCATCGCGTGTGCACAGGAAAAGTGTGCCATCGGCTGCGACTTCCAACAGTGCTGTTTGGGCCGGCAAATTTCCGCTGTGTTGCAGTTGTAATTGCTGTTTGTCAATTGTCCAGACTTTCCAGCCATCCTGGGCGGAAGCCGAGAAAATGCGTCCGTCGGGCAGGGCATGCAAGGCGAGCAATGCACCTTGATGCGCTTGCAGGTTTTGCAGGCGTTTGCCGTTGGCGGTATCCCAGGAAATGATCAGGCCGCTTTCGTCGCTGCTAAGCAGGATTTTTTGAAAGGGAAGCACCCGTGTTACCGGACTCCGATGGGCTTCCAGGCTGTGGCGCAGCGGCTGCAGATGGTTGCGGCAAGACCAGATTTTCAGTGTGCCGTCGCTTGACCAGGACAGGAGCCTGTCGTTGGAAAGGAATTGCAGTCCGCTTATGGCAGCCTGATGGCCATTGAAGCGCTGCAAGGCTTTACCCGTTTCGGTTTCCCGCAACAGGATGCTGTGATCAGGCGAACCGCTGGCAGCTTTTGTGCCATCGTCGGATACAGCCAGTCGCGTAGGCGCGATGGCATGGCTGAGGGGAATGCCCAGGCGCAGCTCCTGAGCCGGCAACAGCCCGGCGCAGCCCATGCAAATCCACATCAACAAGCCTCGGATCATTCTTTCAAATGTATTGGAATCAAAGTAGAGATGGAAATCTAACGTCAGCCCTCGTGGCCGACCTCACATAGCAATCCTTTACATCGCCTCGACCGTGGTGGCCGACCTCCGGCTTTCTAAATCCAATCTTCCATTTCTGGAAAAGACATCTGGAATGTGCCTTCTCTGCGGTCTTTGCGTGATTTTCCCTTTGCGGTCTCTGCGTGAACTTTAGCATGGGATGGTTTCACGCAAAGCGCGCAAAGAAGGCCTGGCAATAGCGAGCCGCATGGTGAGGGTACAATCCAAATACTTCGATTGAATTCATCCAACACACAAAGTGCGCAGAGACATCCGGAATCTGTCCTCTCTGCGGTCTTTGCGAGAACCTTTTCACGGGATTATTTCACGCAAAGACAACCTTCATTTCGTTTTACCGCCCCGATTTTCGCATTCCTGGATTTCATGGACCCGGCCTTCCCGGGCCGAATTTCCTAGCTCCACGGTGAAAACGCGAACCCGACCCGGCCTTCCCGGGTCGCATATTGACATGTGTCATCTGTACAACAACCCAAGGCACGGAAGATTTTTATTTCTTAATGGAAGAACTCCATTCTGTAGCGATCATACCGATTTAACCCCTATCAGGCTTAGATTCATCATGTTACAAATCGCCGCATAACGCAATCGTAACAAAAAAATGACATAACCAATTTAAACCATGTTAAACATATGCCCACTGCGGCATTCGCAGCCAAATTCAGCAGAAAATATTCGGGCAAACCAAGCTTTTCGATTAACGATAACTTTCAAAAGTGAAACATAGTCCTATCTTCGTTATGCCGTTTGCGCATCAACCAACAAGATTGCCCGGGATGTTTTGAGGGATTTTGTACAAGCAGCACTAACCTCAAATCAACTTTAAAAACAAAAACATGAAAAACTTCATGAAAACACAACGAAACCCACACAGTAGTGCATTGGCGCGCTTCTTGCCGGGGTGGGTACAGATCCTTGCTTTGCTAATTTTTAGCTTTGTGCAATCCGTTTCAGCTCAAATTCTTGGCTATCCGAACAACACACACGGAACTAAGACGGTCACCAGCGACGAAACATGGTGCTCAGACCGCGCCAGGGTGACGAGTGCAACATCCAGCGGCTCCAACTATGATCTCACCCTTACCGATTTCGATGGCAGCTTCACCCAAGACGATTGGCTCATGATCATACAAATGTATGGCACCGGTATTGGAAACTACAGCATGGTCAATGTAGTTACCTCTGGCACCACTTCAGGCCCTACTGCCAATTTAACCGTGAATTTACCCTTGTCGAACTCCTGGCCTACGCTCAATTTTGCTTCTACCGATCGCGTACAGGTGGTTAAAATCAGCCGGTTTTGGAATCTTACGGTAACGGGTGGACGTGTAACCTGCCCTGCATATGATGTAAATTCGGGAACCGGTGGTATCTTAGCTGTTATGGTCGGCAATCAATTCACCATGAGCGGCGGATATTTCGATGTTAGCGCGAAGGGCTTTTACCCGCACTTTCCGAGTGGAGGTTTGGGCACAGGTGGCGCAGGCGCATCGGGCGGAACAAGCGTCACACCCCCGGGTGCAACGGCGGGTTCAAACTCGGCCAGCGTGGATGTGAATCAAGAACCTGCATACAATGTGGCGTTTACTCCGAACTCCGGCTCAGCTGCATTGTATAGTGAAACCAATGGCGCATTGTGGGCTAATACGACTACTACCACACTAAATACCAGCTTTAACGGGCAAAATGGTGGGCAACCGAATGATGCAGGTTCACCGGGCAGTGCCACATCTGGTGAGGTGAACTATAATTCAGTTACTACTTCCAGTTACCCGGGCACCTTGATTTTGGGTGGCAGCGGAGTAGCAGGCGCCAATGGCGGTGCCGGAGGCGGAGGCGGTGGAAAAGGAGGAACCGGTGGCTCTACTAATAGTACATCACCGGTTCCGCTTGCTTCACCCTTAGCCGGCTCCAATGGCAATACCGGCGAAAACGGTGGAATTGCCGGGGCCGGTGGTGCAGGCGGTGGTATATTGTATCTAAAAGTGTACAACTCTGACCTAACGGGCATCCCCAATAACCAGAAGCGCTTTGTAGCCGTCGGTGGCCAGGGTGCCAACGGCGGCAATGGCGGCGATGGCGGCATGGGCGGGGCCGGCGGTTTAGGGGCGGAAGGTAATTGCGTAGGTTCGCCTGGTATCATTACTACACCAGGCGGGGTTGGCGGTTATGGCGATGGCGGTAAGGGTGGCAATGGCGGCGATGCAGGTAGCGGCGGTCTTGGCGGCACCATTTGGATACTCAAAGGGGTCGGCACCCATACCACTGCATTTTCTTCATTCGCCGACAACCTCGGTGGACAGGGTGGACGTGGCGGAGCCCCCGGTTACAAGTCGATGCACACCAATACACGACGACCCAGAAATTATGCCTCCGGTGGCCTTTCTAACTTACCCTGCAATTCACTCGGTGTGTTCGACCATGCACCGGCCATTAACTATTGCCCTCCGGTGTCTTGCGATTGCGATGAGGTTTTTGATTACCTCGGCAGCATGGCAGGCAGTGTTAGCTATAGCGCGAGCGGCGGGTTCGGGAACATCAGCCCTGCAGGGGGCGGAGGCGGAGCACCCGTGGTTTGGGATTTCACCAACCATGTATTGTACTATGAAGTAAGCAATACATGTGGCGGAAATACCCGTTTCGAATGCAGAATGAAAAAGCAGGCTACTTTTGGGGAGTTTATGGATAAGGTGTTTGCTATTGCTGACCTGGAAACTTACGGCGGTATGTCATTGAACCCGGGTATAGACGCCGTAGCTGTGAGCGGGGGCAATACCCAGTTACTGGCACCCGGTGGCCATCTGATGTTGGAATACTTCCCATTACAGGATAAACTCTATGATTTTGATGCCATCGCCCAACCGTATGTAGATGTAGATGTTTGCCCCTTTGATTATGAAGTCGAAGCCGGAAACAGTGGAGGTGGCGGCGGTCAGACCGTACCTGAAGATGATATACTGATAGAGCGCACTCCCGATGGTAATTACGGTGCCGATGCCGGTGCAACACCAACCAATGGCGATTTTGAAGAGCAAGGTTCTGTTTCAGCCCCTGCGCCACTGGAAGGCCAAAAAGACCAGTTGCCTGAAATACGTACCCTTGTTAAACCAAATGGATTGAACATAGAATACGCAGGACAAAAGCCGGTACAATACGAACTCTATGGCATCAACGGACAACTGCTGGGTCGCTACGAATCGCACACTTCCATGCAGATTCCGCTTACGGCTCCGGGAATGTATTTATTGAAAATACAAAGCGAGAACCGTTTAGCAGTGCGTAAGTTGTATATACCCTAAGCACTATGCCATCGTTTCACACCAGCATTAAAAGCACAGGCCTCCTCATGGGCCTGTGCTTTTGGCTTATGCCTCAACTGATACAGGCCCAACAATTTATCAATGGCAAATTGAAGTATAGGTCTGAATACATATCCAAACAGGATTTGGAATATTTTATGCCAAATGAAAATAGAACATATCCAACGGTTAAATTTTTTACTCAAGAAGTGTGTCCAAGGAGGTTTATAGATGCAATAAAACGAGAAAGCGGGTTTGATATCGAAACAGACCCTGTATATGTAGGCGAACAGAGGTTTATTGATAATAGTCGAATGGGTAATTATAAAAGTGGCATGTTCCCAGGTATGGATACTATTGCATCTGATGGGAATGTCAGATATTCACATATATACTTAGCACACAGACGGACTTATGATGCCAGAAATAAAAACTACTTGCACCGGGACTCCCTGCAGGCCATCGCCTACATGCATCCGTCTTTGGATACCTTGTTTTCTGAAGGTTGGAGTTTTGAATTAAACAATAAGTTGATAAAGGATAGTAACTATCGTCTGAATTTTCTTTTGAGTCAAAATTACATGCCAAATGAAAATTTACCTAACTGGGTTCTTTACAATTTTTCCAATAATCCGGCCTTCAATACCCCTATTACACTAAATTTTGCAATCACCGTTTCGATATCCGGTTCGCCGCAGCGGCATGGCGATACGATATATTCTATATCCAGAAAAGATTTGGTTCATCTGGTGGAGTTTGAAGGGGGTAAGGAACAATGGACGATTTTCAATACTCTGAATGCGAATTACGCCTGGTGGAAGATGGTTATTCCATTTAAGGCTACCGATACAGCCAAATATATTGTCTTCACGGCCCATGTAACCAATATTGATTCACCGGCAGTGTATAATCATTTTACAAATATAATTTGGGGTCCAACCCGAGATCAATTAAAATCAATAAAGAGTCCAAGAGATGTTAGCGCTTATCTTTATGCCAGAACCGATCATTTAGGTCCCATCATGCTGACCGATTTATCATTGGCCTGTCCGGGTGTACACATACAAGGCGATACCTTGTTGTGTGCAAACAACAAAGCGCCACAATTGCATGCTACGGGCATACACCCCAGCGATCGCTTCTTGTGGTCAACCGGCGATACCACGGCATCCATACCTATACATGCGCCGGGTGTGTATTGGGTAGCGCGCGACCGCATGGGTTGCATGGGTTATGATACCGTAAGGGTGGAGCTGTACGCAGGGTTCAAGCCCGCCGGCAGCAGCGATACCCTGGCATGTCAGGGTGAGGGTATTACGTTGGGCGCTAACCGCACACAGCCTGGTTTATCGTATAGTTGGAGTACCGGTGATACCGGCTGCTGCCTGTACGGTACCGGCGCCGGGGTATATGTGCGCAGGCAAGGTGCCGGCCCTTGCCAGTCGTTCGATACCTTCCGGGTGCAATACCATGCCAAGCCAATAGCAGTTAACCCGCACGTGTACACCCCCTGTGAAGACAGTATTTTTGATATCAACAGCCGTATTACACCAGCGGCCTGGTTCAACCGGTATGGTGATTTATTGGGTGAAACCAACACTTTGTACCACCGCAGCAATCAAGCGGAGCCGCTCTACCTGCGCACCCAAACCCCGCATTGTACCTATTACGATACCTTGCAAATCCGCCCGATATTCTGCGGGCAGCCTAAACCCATTTGGGTGCCCAATGCCTTCACCCCTGAGGGCAATAACCTGAACGAGCTGTTCACCTTCACTGCAGCGGGCTGGGAGCTGGAAGATATGCAGGTATACAACCGCTGGGGTGAATTATTATACCGTGGCAACAGCGGCTGGGATGGGCTGAATCGCGGCAAACCCGCACCTGAAGGCGTATACATCTACTACCTCAAGCTATACCATCCGGCCACCAATACCCGCACCTACCGCAACGGCAGTTTTCATTTGCTGCGGTGAGGCTGAAGATGGAATGACGGCCCTGGTGGCCGATTTCCTGTTCTATGCATCTTCGACTTGCAGCTCGTGGAAAGATGACTTCCCTTCTCTCTCAAAGTGCGCAAAGACAACTTGCCTGTGGCGAGCTGCTTCCTGGTTTCTAAATCCACACACATCGGATTGATGCGGTATTCAACACGCAAAGCGCGCAAAGACATCCGGAACCTGTCTTCTCTGCGGTCTTTGCGTGATTTCCCCTTTGCGGTCTTTGCGAGGACTTTTCATGGGATTGTTTCACGTAAAGCGCGCAAAGACAGCCTGGTAATAGCGAGCCGCATCATGAGGTCAAAATCCAAATACTTCGACTGAATTCATTCAACACGCAAAGGGCGCGAAGACATTCGAAATCTGCCATCTCTGCGGTCTTTGCGTGTTTTCTTCTTTGCGGTCTCTGCGTGAACTTTTCATGGGATTATTTCACGCAAAGCGCGCAAAGACAGCCTGATCATAGCCCTATGATGCATACGCGAACCCCGCCCCTGATTTCCCGGGTTGCGTGTCCGATCCTTTCCGATTCCCAGCGCTGAAACGCCCGCCCTTGTGGCCGACTTCCATGCGGATGGGTGCTGCGGGAGATCGACCACAAGGGTCGACCTTACATCGTCAGCGACTTGTTTGAAGCCCGCTTGCGTTCGTTTTCGTCGAGCAGGATCTTGCGGAGACGGATGTTCTGGGGCGTTACTTCCACGTATTCGTCCTCCTCGATATACTCCATCGCCTCTTCCAGGGTGAATTCGATCGGCGGAGCGAGAACGGCATTGTCGTCTTTGCCCGCAGCGCGGAAGTTGGTGAGCTGCTTGGCTGCTACCACGTTCACCACCAAATCGCCGGGTTTGATCTGTTCACCGATGATTTGTCCGGTATACACTTCCTCACCCGGATGGATGAAGAACTGACCGCGGTCTTTCAGCTTGTCCATGGAATAGGCTGTAGCTGCGCCTTTTTCCTTGCTGATGAGCACCCCGTTGATGCGACCGGGCATGGCACCTTTCCAGGGTGCGTATTCCTTGAAGCGATGCGCCATGATGGCTTCGCCCTGTGTGGCAGTGAGCATTTGGTTGCGGAGGCCCATTAGACCGCGCGAAGGAATTTCGAATTCGATGCGCACGAAATCGCCCTTGGGCATCATACTCAGCATCTCGCCCTTGCGCTGGCTCACGGCTTCAATCACTTTGCCGCTGTGGTGCTCCGGAACGTCAACCGTCAGCACTTCGATCGGTTCGTGTGTTACGCCGTCGATTTCTTTTACGAGTACGCGCGGCTGACCAAGCTGGAGTTCATAGCCTTCGCGGCGCATGGTTTCCACCAATACACCGAGGTGCAGGATACCGCGGCCGAAAACCATAAATGCATCGGCACTGTCGGTAGGCTTCAGGCGCATGGCGAGGTTCTTTTCGGTTTCCTTTTCCAGGCGGTCGCGCAGGTGACGGCTGGTTACGAATTTGCCTTCCTTGCCGAAGAAGGGAGAGTTGTTGATGGTGAACACCATGCTCATGGTCGGCTCATCGATGTTGATGGGCGGCATGGCTTCCGGATTTTCGATATCCGAAACGGTATCTCCGATATCAAAGTTCTCCAGACCGGTGATGGCGCAGATATCGCCGGCCATCACTTCAGTCACCTTGCGGCGGCCGAGGCCTTCGAAGGCAAACAGTTCGCGGATGCGGTGCTTCTGCACGCTGCCGTCGCGTTTGATCAGGCTCACGGGCATATTTTCCTTCAACATGCCGCGGGTAACACGACCGATGGCAATACGTCCGGTATAGCTGCTGTAGTCGAGGCTGGTAATCTGCACCTGGGGCGCACCTTCGAGTGCAACCGGTGGCGGAATTTCCTTGAGGATGGTGTCGAGGAGATGGCTAACGTCTTCAGTAGGCGTTTTCCAGTCAGGTCCGTACCAGCCTTGCTTGCCGCTGCCGTAAATAGTCGGGAAATCGAGTTGCTCTTCGTTGGCACCGAGGTTGAAGAAAAGGTCGAATACATCGTCGTGCGTCTTGTCGGGATCGCAGTTCGGTTTGTCTACCTTGTTGATCACCACCACGGCTTTCTTGCCGAGTTGCAGGGCTTTCTGGAGTACAAAGCGCGTCTGGGGCATGGGGCCTTCGAAGGCATCCACCAGCAGCAATACGCCGTCGGCCATATTGAGCACGCGCTCCACTTCACCGCCGAAGTCGGCGTGACCGGGCGTGTCGATGATATTGACCTTGGTATCTTTCCACTGAATGCTGACATTCTTGGCGAGGATGGTGATACCGCGCTCGCGTTCGAGGTCGTTATTGTCAAGGATCAGCTCGCCTGCTTCCTGGTTGTCGCGGAAAATGCGCGAATGGAGAAGCATTTTATCAACCAGAGTGGTCTTGCCATGGTCAACGTGGGCAATGATGGCGATGTTGCGTAAGTTCATCGGGTAGGTAAAAAAGTCCGCGAAATTAGCCTTTTAAATCCGCATTCCCTGTAATGACAAGGTTAAATCGGGAAAATACATTTAGGCAAGGCCTGTAGCCTATCTTTGCACGAACGCATATTTTGACCTTCGACGAATTCGACTTTACCCATGAGCTGCTCGACGGGCTCGACGCCATGGGATTCCAAACGCCAACACCGATACAGCAGCAGGCCATCCCTCTGATCATGGATCGCAGCGACCTGATTGCCTGTGCCCAAACCGGGACGGGTAAAACCGCAGCCTTCGTTCTTCCTGTGCTCGACGATCTGGTGCTGTACCCGAGCGATAAAACGACTACGCTCATTCTGGTTCCGACGCGCGAACTGGCTTTGCAGATCGATCAGTCACTGCAGGGTTTTTCCTACTACACACCCGTGAGCTCCACGCCGGTATACGGCGGTAGCGATGGCATGGCTTTCGAACGCGAGAAGCGTGCGTTGAAGGAAGGTGCCAATGTGATCATCGCCACACCAGGCCGGCTCTTGGCACATCTGAACCTCGGCTATGTGGATTTTTCCCACCTGCGCTATCTCATCCTCGACGAAGCCGACCGCATGCTCAACATGGGCTTCATCTTCGATATCTACCGCATCGTTTCGTTCCTGCCCAAGGAGCGTCAGACCTTGATGTTCTCTGCCACCATGTCGCCCAAAATCCGCGAACTGGCCAAGCAACTGCTCGACAAGCCTGCTGAAATCAGCATCGCCGTTTCCAAACCTGCCGCCGGCGTAACCCAGAGTATTTACAAGGTGGAAGACAGCAGCAAGAACCGCCTGGTGCAGCGCATCATGAAAGAGAAGCAGCCGGCCAGTGTGATCATCTTCACCGGAACCAAGAAGAAAGCCAAGGAGCTGGAACGCGAACTGCGGGTGTTGGGTCTGAAAGTCGGCGCCATCCATTCAGATTTGGAACAGACCGAGCGCGAAGAGATGCTGCGGCAGTTCCGCAACCGCAAAATGCCGGTGCTGGTGGCCACGGATATCCTTTCCCGCGGCATCGATATCGAAGACATCCAGATGGTGATCAATTACGATGTGCCCGGCGACGCGGAAGACTATATCCACCGGATTGGTCGCACAGCCAGGGCCGAATCTACCGGCGAAGCCATCACCCTGGTTAACGGACCCGACCGGCGCAAGCTGCAGCGCATCGAACAACTCATCGGTGCACCGATCAATGAACTCAGTTTACCCGAAGGCATTGAACCCGGTGTTACAGAGAAGAAACCCGGCCGCGACCGGCGCGGACCTGGAGGGAAACACACTGGCAGACAAGGCAATAGCCGGAAACCCCAGGGGTAATATCCCGGGATTCGTCAAGGCGGTTTTTGTTGTATTTTTAAGTTGCTGTAGACGGCTTGCTACGTATCGGCTTACCGAACCATAATTTTCGTAAATTAAAAAATCGTTTCGTAAAACTAATTTTGTTATTCGGTGAACAAACTTCGTATATTTGCCCCATGCTATGGATCCCCATCCTCATGCTGGCTCTTCAGGTTTCCCCATCTCTAAGTGCCGCGGCAACAGTGCAACAGGTTTCAACCGAGACCCGCACGTCAGCCTCGGTTCAAGCGATGGACAAGAGCAGTAAGGCAGCCGTTCTCTCCACCCATGCGGTGGCAGCAATGGCCGTAGGAAACCTGGAACATCCGTATCAACAGGCATCTGCCGACGACAATGCATTCTGGAGCCATCTCGGAATCAGCAGCTGGATCAGCATGGGCATTGCAGCCGCTTTGCTGATTTACGGCATTTTGCACCGCCTGTTCTTTCCTCACAGCTACACGGCATCGGGCCGCCGACGCAACCCTTCGCGGGTGTGAAGTTGCAGGATACGCAACTGCTCTTTTCTTACCATTGCATCTTTCCGTAAGGCCCACAAAGGGTCTGTATGCGCACGCGGTGCCTTTTCGGGATTGAATAAGGGCAAGGGATAATCCAATCCCGGAGTAAATCCGTACAACTGTGTTTCCATTTCCTGAACTTGCCAGGGGCGATGCACCAGGTCGAGGGGTAAATTCTTCAGTTCAGGCACCCAGGTCAGGATGAACTTCGCCTCCGGGTCGTGGCTGAGTGCATTCTTTACCGGATTGTACACCCGCAAGGTGTGGATGCCCGTGGTGCCAGCCTGCATCTGAAACTGCGGATAATGGATGCCGGGTTCGTAATCCAGAAACAAGCGGGCAAGGTGATAGGCGCCGGTACGCCAGTCGTAGCCCATATGATGGCATAAGACCGAAACCAGCATCGCACGCATCCTGAAATTGATCCAGCCCGTAGCCTGCAGGCAGCGCATCGAAGCATCGACCAGCGGTATGCCGGTGCGGCCATCCATCCAGGCTTGCAGCGCTTCCGGATCGCGGTTGCGTTCCAGGCCGGCATAGCCTGCATTGATGTGTTCGGTTTCGTAACGGCATTCGGCCTCGAACTTCTGGATGAAGTGACAACGCCATTTGAGCCTTTCCAGAAAGCTCTTCCAGGGTTGTGCCTGCTTTCTTTCCTTCATCCGGCTGCGGGTGAACTGATATACCTGCCGGCTCGACAGGTTGCCCCAGGCGAGGTATGGCGAAAGGCGGCTGCAGGCACGGCGGCTTTCCTGGGGTTTGGAGATGGCACGGCGGTAATCGCGGCCCCTTCCTTCAAAGAAATCGTGGAGATAGCGCCAGGCCAGTTGCTCGCCTCCGGGTTGCATGCCTTCCGTGGCGCGCAGCCAGGCATCCTGCTGTGTTTTTTGCAGGAGCAGTTGTGTAGGAAGGGGAAGCGGCGGAGTCGGGCGGTAGCCGTTGGCAATGCGCGGTGCATGCATGGTGGCAAACCAGGCAGCATCCCAGCCTTCGCGGTTGCGGATGCCGCGGTGGATGCCGTCGCGCTGGTATTCCTTCCAGGCGATGCCCTTATCCCGAAACCAGCGCTGCATCCTTTTGTCGCGGTCCCACGTGATGCGTGTGCCCGACTCGGCGTAGCTGTGCACCGCGACGATCTTGTACATCGCATCCAGGGCGCTGAAAACTTCCTCCGCTTCGGCATGGAAAACAGCCACTTCCTGCCGGATGCCTTGCCAGCGCCGGTTCATGGCGGCAATCGATTGCAAACAGAATCCGTGGTGCCGCTCAGCCGCGTCGGGATGGGCGAGGAGGGAAGGCTCAAAAATCCAGATGGCAAGCCAGGGCAGGCCGCCGGATTCCGCAGCTGCCAATGCCGCGTGGTCTTCCGTGCGCAGGTCGCGCTTCAGCCAAACCAGTTGGATCTCCTGCCTTTCAGACGACATACCAGGGCATAACAGCCAAATACGGCCGCCGGTTCATTCGTGGCAGTTCAGGAAAATCAAGGTTTGAAGAGCGCCCGCAGTTTCGGCTCGGCCTGTTTCCACCAACCGCTGAACGATGGGGTATAACCGCTTACGCCCGGGCACATCCAGTCGCGCGCTTCCTCTTTGCCCCTGAAATGCCGGTTCACGGGATGTTCCTTGAAATGGATGGGCGCAACGCCGGTGATGGCTTGCAGTTCGCTGAATTCGCCGCAGAACACCTGCAAATCGGGTATGTTCTTGCCCAACTCAGCGGCGAACTTCAGGCAGCGCCGGCTTACCGGATATGCCTGTAAATGCGAAGGTTCGAGCAACAGAATCCGGTTCGCTTTTTCATCCGCATGCCAACGCGGGTCGAGGTTGTAATAGGTGTATACCATGACCGGTAACTCAGGATTGATAAGCGGTAGCGGTGTTAGCGCGAGCTGCGTGTCGAGCGCCGGAATGCCATGCGGCCTGAGCACTTCAGGTATGGAAAGATCGGCCAGGCTTTCATAATCCGTATCCAGGAAAGTGCCGCGCTGATGCGTACCTGTGTAGCGGTTGATGTTTTCCTGGTTGGCTACGTAGGTCTTGTTGGAAAAGCTTCCGGCCACCCATTGCCAGCTGAGGGCATTGCTGGCCCAATCGCCGTCGAGCAGGTGGTAATACATCCAGCGGGCCGACTGTTTCCAGTGGGCATGGGCGATGTTGCACGCCAATGCAGCCGTATACATGCGCTGGTGGTTGTGCATGTAACCGTCTTTGAGGAGGCTTTCGATGCCCTGGTCGATGCCTTCGATTCCCGTTTCGCCCTGTTGGATGGCGATGGGCATGCCGTGATGGCGCACTCCGGGTTGCGGATGCCGGATGTCTTCATCGATGCCTTTGCCGAAATGCTGCCATACGCGCTGGAAATACTCGCGCCAGCCAAGTTCCTGTACCAGCTTTTCCACCTGGTTCCATGACAGGCCACGCGCCAGCAGCGAATCCAACACGTCTTTGGTGCTGATCACGCCGCGGGAGAGGTAGGGCGACAAACGCGTCACTTTGCCATCCACAAAATTGCGGCTGCGGGCATAGGCTTCGGGTTGCACGCCCTGCATACGCTCCACGATTTCTGCCCAACGCGTGGGAAAGGTGTTGCGTGCCATCAGCGCCGCCGCCGGTTCACCAGCCATAGCCTTGTCGCGGTTGCCCTTTTCTGTCTGATGCCAGCGCAATTTGTCTTGCATAACCTGCGAATAACGCCCAAACCGGTTTATTGGTTTTCCAGTCCGTAAAGATCTTCCAACACTTCCAGCGCCTGCGCTGCCGTGTGTACCGGCTCCAGGCAAAGCTGGTCGCGGCAGAGGTAGATCGTTTCCGAAGCCTGGCCTTTTGTTTCCAGAACAGGTACCAGTGAGCCGTCGCTGCTCCAGGCCAATACCATGGATGTGGGCAATTGCTTCCGCAGTGCACCTATCGTTGTTCCGGCTTGTGGGCCACACACTTCGAGCTGCACGGCGCCAAAGGCTTCCATCAGCGCCGTATTGGCCCAGCAGGTGTACCAGCCGGGGAATTTCTCCATCTGTCCGCGCACCGCGTCGAGCATCCGGTAACCCTTGGCAATCCGCCCGGCATCGGTGAACACATAGCCGAGCTTGACCATGGCCTGGGCGATGATGGCGTTGGGAGAGGAGATGACGTCGTCGTTGAGGTCGGTTTTGCGCACGATGAGCGGCTCGTCTTCGCTGCTGCTCACGAAGAAGATGCCGCGTTTTTCGTCGTAGAAATACTTTTCGACGTATTCCAGCAGGCGCAGGGCTTCGTGGTAGAAGCGGTTCTGTCCGCTGGTTTCGCTGAGGCGGATGAGGCCCTGGATGACGGCCGCGTAATCTTCCAGGAAGGCATTGATCTGTCCTTGTCCTTCTTTCCAGATGCGGAAGAGGCCTTCGCCGTTGCGGCAGCCGTTGAGGATGAAATCGGCGAGTTGCACCGCGCGGTCTGTCCAGGCGCTTTCCTTGAGGTAAAAGCCTGCATCGGCCAGGGCGCTGAGCATGAGGCCATTCCAGGAAGTAATGACCTTGTCGTCGAGGCCGGGTTTGGTGCGGCTGCTCCGGACTGCGGCCAGTTTGCTGCGGCAGCGTTCCAGTTGGGCAAACCAGGCGTCGGCCGGCATGTCCATTTCCTTCACCCACTCAGCCGGAGCCAGACGGAAGTGCAGGATATTGTATCCGTGTTCCCAATTGCCTTCGGGTTTACAATGCCAGACGCGGCAGGCGAAATCGTAATCTTCGCCCAGCGCTTCCCGCATTTCCGCGTCGGTCCACACATAGTAGCGGCCTTCCATGCCTTCGCTGTCGGCATCGAGGGCCGACATGAAGGCACCTTCGGGCAGAGCCAGTTCATCGAAACAGAACTGCAGGGTTTCGCGCACCACTTTTTCGTAGACCCAGGCGCCGCTCAGGCCGAACGCACGGCTGTAAAGGCTGATCAGCTGGGCGTTGTCGTACAGCATCTTCTCGAAATGCGGCGCGAACCAGTACGGATCGGTGCTGTAGCGCGCAAAACCGCCGCCTATCTGATCGTAAATGCCGCCATTGGCCATTTTGAGCAGGCTCAGATGACAGAATTCCAGCGCTTCCCTGTTGCCGGTGCTGAGATGGTAATTGAGCAGGAATTCGTATTGGTTCGGCAGGGGAAACTTGGGCGAACGGTTGGCGCCGCCTTCTTTCCAGTCGAACTGCTCCCGCATTTTTTCGTAGAGGGTATGGATGTCTTCCCGCGAAAACTTCTTTCCCTGGGGCGATTCCACCAGTTCCATCTGGTGCAAGCCTTCCACCAGTTGGGCAGCGTATTCGTTCGCTTTGTCGGGATCGCTCTGCCAGAGGCTTTGCAATTGCAGCAGCACCTGTTGCCACGATTCGCGCGGGAAATAGGTGCCGCCGTGCACGGGTCTTCCGTCGGGCAGGCAGAACATGTTGAGCGGCCAGCCGCCGCGCCCGGTGATGAGCTGGCAGGCATCCATATACACCTGGTCCACATCCGGACGCTCTTCGCGGTCCACCTTGATGCACACGAAGAAGCGGTTCATGATTTCGGCCGTCGCTTCGTCTTCGAAGCTCTCGTGTTCCATCACATGGCACCAATGGCAGGCGCTGTAGCCAATGCTCACCAGCACCAGCTTGTTCTCTTGCTGCGCTTTCTGCCAGGCTTCTTCGCCCCATTCAAACCAATCGACCGGATTGTAGGCGTGCTGTTTCAGGTATGGACTTCCCGCTTTGATCAGGCGGTTGGGGATGCGGTTTTGCTTTTCCAAGGTGAATACAAAACAAGGGCAAGGCGGTGGAGGTTCAGCCGAAATGGTAGAAATTTGTGCTATGCCGCAGGGTGCAGGAAAGTTGGACAAAGGGAATTTGCTCTTCAAGAGCGAAGCCGGTTTTATCACCTTGGTAGGTCCGACTCTGATAACCGCATTCATCTTATTTCTGGTTAATACGATAATTGAAAATATGGGGACTGAAGATGGCATTCATTACTGGCGTATAGCCTTGGCTGTGTTTGTGGTTGGCTACCTGTACGTCCAGACACGGAGCCTCGTACAATGCAAATTGTATGAAGCGGGTATTTTTCTGAAACATCAGGTGTGGAAAAAGCAGGCGTTTTTCCCGATTGAAGAACTTGTCAAGGCGGAACCATTCCGTGAAAACCACAGCTCACGCTATAACCGGGCTAATTATGTGGATGGAATCAGGCTGGAGTTTGTGAAAGGCGAAAGCTTATCATTTACCAGTGCTGAAATGGATAATTTCTATGAGTTTCGCACCTTGATATTGGAGATGTTTGAAAAGATGGTGAAGGGAGATCAGAGATGAAAAAATCGGTTTGGTTGCTTGGGCTAATGCTGATATGCGGCCGGCTATCCGCCCAAGACACCGCAGGCCATTACCGCTTCACCAGTCCGCAGGTATTGGCTGACAGTTTGTTGCCGGTATTGGTGAAAGCGAAAAATGCTGTTGAACTGATCAAATTCTTCCCCTCGCGCGACGTCTTCGTAGTGGCTTGCGATTCCATCAAAACCGGACAGCACCGGCAGATGCTCATTGGGCGTCACACTACAGCCTGGACACGCCTGCGCCGCGACCACAAGCGCCTGTTGAAGGACATGCAGGCCCAGCGTTTCAGTTTCCGTGCCGCCACGCCTGATACCGCCTATTTCCGCATCAGCGACCCCACCTCCAAACCGCTCTACGCCTACATTTACCGCGAATTCACCCAGCGCAAGAAACGCTTTGCCGTTCGCTGCGTCGCCGTGCAGCTCCTCGGGCATTGGTATCTCTTCAGCGATCTGGTGTTACGGGAACCGGAGTAATTTCCGCGGCGAAACGCAGTGAAGCCGTCCCGACTCCTTCAGTCGGGAAAACTTGGATATGGAACGCTACGCTTGCCGGTGGTTGAGCTTGTCGAAACCAATGCTATGAATTCCACTGCATTCATGCCTGCAGGATATTCACGTAACCGTACCGGTCACTGATACGCCCCTACCGCAGGTAGGGGCTACTCAGCCGGCCCCGACACCTTCGTCGGGGAAGTGATACTCGAAGGCAGCGATAAAGAAGCTACAAATCTGCAAGTATCACTTCCCCTACCTGCGATAGGGGCACGGCGATACGCCGCTATTACTTCCAATTCTGTATTCCGGGCTCCGAGCGGCTACTCAGTGACCGGCGGTGGCAAGCACAGAATTGCCATTGCATCCGGCTTTGAACGAAGCCAAGGTGGTTTTGTAGGGGTGTAAACCGAAAGGTTAAACAATTAGAAGTATTTTTGGATTTATAGTTGGAAAATAGCTATGCAAAATGCATTTATGTACATTTTGGAATGTTCGGATGGGTCTTATTACACCGGAAGTACTACAGATATTCAACGGCGGCTGAATGAACATCAGACCGGTTCAGGTTCGTATTACACAAGAAAGCGACTACCGGTTCGCCTGGTCCATCTTGCTGCGTTCAATAGCATTGAAGAGGCTTTTAAGCGTGAAAAACAAGTTCAAGGCTGGAGTCGCAAAAAGAAGCAGGCTTTAATCGATGGCAGTTTCCCGGATTTGGTTCCATTGTCGAAAGGATACAAGTGGAGGAAGGAGTCGTAGGCGCTGCGTTGGGGCAGGATATTCACGTAACCGCGCCGGTCACTGAGTAGCCGGAACGCAGTGCAGGCGTATCAGCCGGCCCCGACACCTTCGTCGGGGAAGTGATATGCGAAGGCAGTGATAAAAAAGCTACAATTCTGCAAGTGTCACTTCGATACGCCGCTAATACTGCTTAAACTGTGTTTTGTTCATCGAGCGGCTACTCAGTGACCGGTGTTGGCTGCGTTGGGGCAGGATATTCACGTAACCGCGTTGGTCACTGAGTAGCCGAAGCGAAGCGGAGGCGTATCGAAGTGATACTCGAAGCCACTGAGAAAAGAACACGGTTGTATGTGAGTATCACTTCCCCTACCTGCGATAGGGGCACGGCGATACGCCGCTGATACTTCCTAATCTGTTTTTTTTGTTCATCGAGCGGCTACTCAGTGACCGGTGTTGGCTGCGTTGGGGCAGGAGGTTTTAGTTCCGAATAGGAAAGGTTTTCCCGACGAAGGTGTCGGGACGGCTTCGCTGCGCTACGCCGCGGTAGGATTCCGTTAATTCCGTGTTCCGCGGCTCAACCACCGGCTCCGAGTTACCGGCGGTGTTACACCCCTCACTTATCATCGTAATGAAAGCGACATTGAATCACCGTGCAACGCTGATCGACGCCTTTGTTGCCGCTGATAACGTACACAAGCCGGTGCTCTGAAGTGATGCGCCGCGACCAACATCCGCGAAGCCCGAATTTCAAAGGCTCCGGCTTGCCGATTCCCTTGAAAGGTTCTTTGCGGATGGCCTGCAACAGCTCCTTGATTTTGAGCACCATCTCGGTATCATGGTCCAGCCAGTAGCAAAAATCTTCCCAGGCATGGGCCGTGAATTCAATCAACATAGCCATACAACCCGAAGCCTTTTACAGTTCAAAAGGCTTGGTGTCGCCGCGCTTCATCTGGTCGAGCGATTCTTGCAGCCGCTGTTGGTTCGTGGTGCTCGACAACAAATGTTCTGTCTCTTTCAGGGCATTGTATTCCTGTATCGACATGATCACAATCGCCTCTTCTTCCTTGTTCCGGGGCACAATGATCACTTCCATCGACTTGGTCACATAGTCGAAATACGCTTTCATGTCTTTGCGCAAGGTGGATATGGAAATGGCTTTCATCGGAATGGCATTTGCCTATTCAAAGGTACAACAAAATGTACAATATCTTGTACTTTTATTGGGGAAGTGATATTTGAAGCAAGCGTTGGGGCAGGATTTTTACGCGACGATGCCGGTCACTGAGTAGCCCCTACCGCAGGTAGGGGCGTATCGAAGTGATACTCGGAGGCAGTGGTGAAAAAGCTACAAATCTGTGAAGATCACTTCCCCTACCTGCGATAGGGGCACGGTGATACGCCGCTGATAGTGCCAATTTTGCATCATGTTCATCGAGCGGCTACTCAGTGACCGGCGGTGGCTGCGTTGGGGCAGGCGGCTCAACCACCGGCACTTACCGGAACAAAGAAATCGTTCCGCTCACCCGGGTAGGAGCAGAGTCTTTGAATCGGTAATCAAGCAGGAAGAAATAAGCGCCTTCGGGACAAACCCGGCCCATATACGTTCCATCCCAAAAGAGGTCTTTACCCCGGCCCTCGTAGATTTTTCCGCCCCAGCGGTTGTAGATAAGCAGTTCCATGTCGCTGATGCCACAAGGCGAGGAAATCCGAAATGTGTCGTTCAAGCCATCTTTGTTGGGCGTAAATGCGTTTGGAATCTCAGGTGCGTCGCAGCGCGGACAGTTCCGGACTACATAACTGGTGTCCAGGGTGTCGGGTCCGCAGGAGAAGTTTACAATGGCGCGCAGATACAGCCGGCCAGCCGTATTGGGCCTGTAGCTCAACTGCCGGTCGCTTCCGCCGGCTATACGCCTTCCCAGGCTGTCGCTCAGGGTCCAACGGATGCCGTTGATGCGGTTCTTGCTGTCTACACTGAATTCGACGGACCGGTTGGCACAGGTATCACTGATGCGTATTTCGCCCGCGCAGATGCAATCGGTCACCCTGAAACGCTTCACACCTGCATAATCACGGCAGTCTTTGCGAATGAAAACTTCGGCAATGTATTCACCCGCAGTGAGTCCGCGCAGGTTGATGAAAAGCGAATCGTTGATGCGAACAGTATCGCTGCCGTTGACCCGGTAAAATTTCCAGCTGATGTTTTCGGGGTTGCTGAGGCCGGTAAAATCTGCACGGCTTATCTGAGCGCTGCAGCTGTCGTCGGTTTTGATGTTTACGACACCGCGCTGCGTCACCGGCGACTTGAGTTTTTCTGGTATCTGTCGGGGTAAGGCGTATGCAGAACGGGTTCCGCTTAACAATTTGATTTTCTCGGCCTCAACCTGGCAACTGTTGCCAATTCCATCCGGATTGTTGATGCAATGCAGAAAAGGCTGCGCCATTTCCGTTACATAAATCTTCCCATCGTCGGCCAATTGCATACCACCCATATAATTTATCCGGTTTTGGCTGACGGGCGCCTTGGGAGCAGTGAAAATATTGCGTAGCGATGCATTGACCGCAGCCTCATTGCCAGCCGCGATGTTCACCTGGTATATGCTGCTCGGGAACTCCATGTTGGTAATATACAGCAGCTTACTGCCTGGAGCGAAGGCGATGCCATAGGAAACCCGTGGCAAATTCTGAATTACAATTTCGTCGGAAAGGGTACCCCGGCAAGGGTCAAAACGATAAACCTCAGCCTTGCCGGTAGCCATGGTCGACACAAGAATATTGGCCACGGCCAGGCGGGTTCGGTCCGGACTAAAACAAAGGGTAGACATATAAGCTCCCCATGTCCACGCCCTGCCGATTTTACTCGTCACCAAGCGGTTGCCGATGCTGTTGGGTTTGATTTCAAAGCAGAGGAAGCTATCGCTGTCGCGCTTGTGGGTCATCAGCCAATACGCGGAGCTGTCGTGGTTATAAGTCCAGTTCAAAGACTCGACCACATTGGAATAGAGAAGGATGTTTTTCTTTCCGGCTGTGATATCACCCAGTCCACCATTCAGATTCATATCCAACACGCTATAATAAAGGCCTTCTGTGTTTACACTAAAAGAAGGTGTGGTGAACAGCAGATATTGGCGCGCATTTTCGGGGTGTGGCAGGATAAGCGCGCCCTGGCTTGAAGTTGTGGAGCCTTTAAGTCCGGTGCCATTGGGCATCGGGTCTCCGTTTTTATCTCTCACTGTAACCCCATCGCTGTAGAATAACAATGCCCCACTTAGCGGATCGGAAGCAGTGGCACAGGCTTCAATGGAATTGAAGGGAAGCGTTGCAGCATTCGGGTTACCGGTATGAAACTCCAGTTTAGCAGCGGTACCAAAAACCCAATGGTTGTTTTGTTTTCCGCTTTGCCCCTGGCAGATACCCCAGGTACAAAGCGAAAAGTATGCAAGCATGGCTGCAACTTTCATTTGAAGGCAAGTTAGTCAACCTTGTCTTTTGTGAAACCAAGTTGCAGGAAATATGACAAAGGTCAACGGTGGTCGCGTGCTTGAAGCGCCGTGACCCTATCGCAG
>Ga0209990_10001188_pt1 | contig 22776 bp, 37 predicted proteins | sample NOAtaG_6_FD_187304 | JGI IMG/M metagenome (GOLD analysis project Ga0209990, IMG submission 187304) | Freshwater lake microbial communities from Lake Erie, under a cyanobacterial bloom - NOAA_Erie_Diel5S_2200h metaG (SPAdes) (version 2) | ecosystem: Environmental > Aquatic > Freshwater > Lake ...
TAACTGGAGCGCCTAAAACGGTGGGTGGTGATTTTTATTGTGGTAGTAATAACTTAACTTCATTAGCTGGAGCGCCTAGTAGTGTTGGTGGTGATTTTTTTTGTTATGATAATAAATTAACATCATTGGATGGAACGCCTAGTAGTGTTGGTGGTGATTTTGATTGTCATAATAATAAATTAACATCATTAACTGGATCGCCTAAAACAGTAGGTGGTGATTTTATTTGTGGTAATAATAAATTAACATCACTTGAGGGAGCGCCTAGTAGTGTAGGTGGTGATTTTATTTGTAATACTAATAACTTAACATCATTAACTGGAGCGCCTAGTAGTGTTGGTGGTGATTTTTATTGTAGTAATAATGCTGTAAAGTTTACTGAAGCGCAGGTACGCGCTGTATGTAAAGTGAAAGGAAAGGTGTATGTCTACTAAGAAAACTATAACAGGCGATGTAGATTTAAGTAAATTGTATTTAAAGCAATTGCCGGTAGGTTTATTGAATGATGTGCATGTAAGTGGTGATTTTAGTTGTGATGATAATAAATTAACATCATTGGTTGGAGCGCCTAAAACAGTAGGTGGTGATTTTAGTTGTTTTAAAAATAACTTAACATCATTATCTGGAGCGCCTAAAACAGTAGGTGGTGATTTTATTTGTAGTTATAATAAATTAACATCATTGGTTGGAGTGCCTAAAACGGTGGGTGGTGGTTTTTATTGTGGTAGTAATAACTTAACTTCATTAGCTGGATCGCCTAGTAGTGTAGGTGGTGATTTTTATTGTGGTAGTAATAACTTAACTTCATTGGTTGGATCGCCTAAAACAGTAGGTGGTGATTTTATTTGTAATACTAATAACTTAACATCATTAACTGGAGCGCCTAGTAGTGTTGGTGGTGATTTTTATTGTAGTAATAATGCTGTAAAGTTTACTGAAGCGCAGGTACGTGCTGTATGTGATGTGAAAGGAAAGGTATATGTCTAAGAAGTCTAATAAAATTATAAAAGACAATGTATATAAATGATTATTATTACAGATAAAACTACCATCTATTTTAGCGTTGGGGGGTGCTTTACATATGGGGGGAATGTATGGTATGATGGGTATTATGGAAAGAGAGCATGTATTTAGTAAATATCCGGTGATTAATAGTGATTGGGAGTTACATAAGAATACTGATGATGTTGGTATTAAGGAGTTATGGGGTGTAAGTTTGGGTAGAGAGATGATGGCACATTGTTTAGATATTGATGCAGTAAGCAATGTAGTAAAGAGTGAGATAATTAAGTTTAACAATATCTATGAATATTATGTTAGGCATATGATGGTGGGTAGGGCGTTTATAAGTTATGATGGTAATGTTAATATGACTAGCAAAACTAGAGATAATATATTTAAGAGTTATAATATTGACCCGTGGAATAGGCAATTTCCATATTTTATAGATAATGTTGTTAGTGATTACTTTAAAGGTCTTGATGGTAGTAGTGGTGTCAAGATAAGATATGGATATTGGGCCTTTTATAAGGATAGAATTATTACTGGTACTACCAGAACCTTTAAGTTAGATCATTTATTATATAATGTACCGCCATTAATGATATTGACTACAACGTCATTGGATGGTGTTACTGTTGCGTGTTTGGATTTTGTGGATAGATGAAGTATGAATATTAACATTACATATCAGTATGAAAAGTTAAAGAGACATACTGAATATGCTATAACGAATGGTGGATGGAAGCTTATTGACTATAGTTTGAGTGCTTATTCGGAGAGTTTGAGGTTGGATAATTATAATGTACATAGACATAGATTTGACGGTATAAGTCATTTTTATTTGAGGGTGAGGGATAAAAGTACTGAAACAACTATGAATATGAGTGGATTATTGAATAGTGATCCGTGGGGTAGAAAGTTTGTATGTTTTCCCCCCGATAAATTTAAGGGATTTAGATGTTATGGGTATCAAAGTTTTGATAGTCACGATTTAAATTTAAAAGCGTATGTTATTGTGACGACGGTGAATAGTATGAAGGTATATTGTGTGGATGTAATTAAAGACTTTAATTATGTCAACTCCCCCTAAGCTAAAGACGTAGGAGATTCCTTCCTCCAAGATTATGAATTTTTATTGTATTGATTTATATTTTATATATTTATGAAAGTATATGTCTAAGAAATTTATAAAAGGCGATGTAGATTTAAGTAACTTGCATTTAAAGCAATTACCGGTAGGTTTATTGAATGATGTGCATGTAGGTGGTTATTTTGTTTGTTCTAATAATAACTTAACATCATTGGTTGGAGTGCCTAAAACAGTAGGTGGTAATTTTAGTTGTTATAATAATAAATTAACCTCACTTGAGGGATCGACTAAAACAGTAGGTGGTTATTTTGTTTGTTATAATAATAGATTAACATCACTTGAGGGAGCGCCTAATAGTGTAGGTAGTCATTTTTGGTGTAATAATAATAAATTAACATCACTTGAGGGAGCGCCTAAAACAGTAGGTGGTGGTTTTAGTTGTCATAATAATAACTTAACATCATTAGCTGGATCGCCTAATAGTGTAGGTGGTGATTTTTGGTGTAATAATAATAACTTAACATCATTGGTTGGAGCGCCTAAAACAGTAGGTGGTGATTTTATTTGTCGTAATAATGCTGTAAAGTTTACTGAAGCGCAAGTAAGAGCTGTATGTAAAGTGAAAGGGCGTGTGTATGTCTAAGAAAATTATAAAAGGTGATGTAGATTTAAGTAACTTGTATTTAAAGCAATTACCAGTAGGTTTATTGAATGATGTGCATGTAGGTGGTGATTTTTTTTGTTATGATAATAAATTAACATCATTATCTGGAACGCCTGATAGTGTTGGTGGTCATTTTTATTGTTTTAATAATAACTTAACATCATTAACTGGAGCGCCTAGTAGTGTTGGTGGTAATTTTTATTGTAATAATAATAAATTAACATCACTTGAGGGAGCGCCTAGTAGTGTTGGTGGTAATTTTTTTTGTCATAATAATAAATTAACATCACTTGAGGGAGCGCCTAAAACGGTGGGTGGTGATTTTTGGTGTCATAATAATGCTGTAAAGTTTACTGAAGCGCAGGTACGCGCTGTATGTAAAGTGGAAGGAACGGTATATGTCTAAGAAAATTATAAAAGGTGATGTAGATTTAAGTAACTTGTATTTAAAGCAATTACCAATAGGTTTATTGAATGATGTACATGTGGGTGGTCATTTTTATTGTAATAATAATAAATTAACTTCATTGGTTGGAGTGCCTAAAACGGTGGGCGGTGATTTTTATTGTAGTATTAATAACTTAACTTCATTGGTTGGAGCGCCTAGTAGTGTAGGTCGTGGTTTTATTTGTAGTTATAATAAATTAACATCAATTGAGGGAGCGCCTAGTAGTGTAGATGGTCATTTTGATTGTCATAATAATAAATTAACATCATTGGTTGGAGCGCCTAGTAGTGTAGGTGGTAATTTTGATTGTACTAGTAATAACTTGACATCATTGGTTGGAGCGCCTAGTAGTGTAGGTGGTGATTTTTGGTGTTATAATAATAAATTAACTTCATTGGTTGGAGCGCCTAGTAGTGTTGGTGGTAATTTTTATTGTAGTAATAATAAATTAACATCACTTGAGGGAGCGCCTAAAACGGTGGGTGGTGGTTTTTTTTGTCGTAATAATAAATTAACATCACTTGAGGGAGCGCCTAAAACAGTAGGTGGTGGTTTTTTTTGTAATACTAATAACTTAACATCATTAACTGGAGCGCCTAGTAGTGTAGGTGGTGATTTTTATTGTCATAATAATGCTGTAAAGTTTACTGAAGAGCAGGTACGCGATGTATGTAAAGTGGAAGGAACGGTATATGTCTAAGAAAACTATAAAAGGCGATGTAGATTTAAGTAAATTGCATTTAAAGCAATTGCCAGTAGGTTTATTGAATGATGTACATGTGGGTGGTGATTTTTATTGTAATAATAATAAATTAACTTCATTGGTTGGATCGCCTAATAGTGTTGGTGGTCATTTTTATTGTTATACTAGTAAATTAGCATCACTTGAGGGAGCGCCTAAAACGGTGGGTGGTGATTTTAGTTGTGGTGGTAATAAATTAACATCACTTGAGGGAGCGCCTAAAACGGTGGGTGGTGATTTTGATTGTACTAGTAATAACTTGACATCATTATCTGGAGCGCCTAGTAGTGTTGGTGGTTATTTTGATTGTAGTAATAATAAATTAACATCATTGGTTGGAGCGCCTAAAACAGTAGGTGGCGATTTTTATTGTAGTAATAATAAATTAACATCATTGGTTGGAGTGCCTAGTAGTGTAGGTCGTGATTTTAGTTGTTTTAAAAATAAATTAACATCATTGGTTGGAGCGCCTAGTAGTGTAGGTCGTCATTTTTATTGTAATAATAATAACTTAACATCATTATCTGGAGCGCCTAAAACGGTGGGTGGTGATTTTAGTTGTGGTAATAATAACTTAACATCATTATCTGGAGCGCCTAGTAGTGTAGGTGGTAGTTTTAGTTGTCGTAATAATGCTGTAAAGTTTACTGAAGAGCAGGTACGCGCTGTATGTAAAGTGGAAGGAACGGTATATGTCTAAGAAAATTATAAAAGGCGATGTAGATTTAAGTAACTTGCATTTAAAGCAATTACCAGTAGGTTTATTGAATGATGTGCATGTAAGTGGTAATTTTTATTGTAATAATAATAAATTAACTTCATTGGTTGGAGTGCCTAAAACCGTAGGTGGTACTTTTAATTGTAGTAATAATAAATTAACTTCATTGGTTGGAGTGCCTAAAACGGTGGGTGGTGGTTTTTATTGTGGTAGTAATAACTTAACTTCATTATCTGGAGTGCCTAAAACAGTAGGTGGTGATTTTTATTGTGGTAATAATAAATTAACTTCATTGGTTGGATCGCCAAGTAGTGTAGGTGGTGATTTTGATTGTGGTAGTAATAACTTGACATCATTGGTTGGCGCGCCTAGTAGTGTAGGTGGTTATTTTCTTTGTAATACTAATAACTTAACATCATTAACTGGAGCGCCTAGTAGTGTAGGTGGTAATTTTTATTGTGGTAAAAATGCTGTAAAGTTTACTGAAGCGCAGGTACGCGCTGTATGTGATGTGAAAGGAAAGGTGTATGTCTAATAAAACTATAAAAGGAAATAAAGTATTGAGTGGTGGGCAGTGATAAGTTTTTGTTTAACTATCTGATATTATAAAGATACTGTGCCGTGTATTTCACATATGTCTCTTATTTGTTGTTCTGTAAAGTTGAACATATCATTTTCATAACATTCGAAGTTACCGCCTATATATTTTGGAAAACCTTCTAAAGTTGTTAATTTATTGTAGCTACATACATAATCGCCGTCAACTCTGGTGGGTCCGTGAGTTAATGATGTTAAATTGTTATAATAACAATAAAAGTTACCTTGGATATGAGTTTGTATTCCCTTTAATGATGTTAATCTATTATTATTACAAATAAAATCCCCACCGACATATTTTGGTGATTCTTCTAAACTAACTAACTTATTTGTATCACACCAAAATTCATCGCCTACATAATCTGGACATCCTTTTAATGAAGTTAATTTGTTTACCGCACAACTAAAACTACCACCTATTTTAGCTGGGGAATTTTCTAATGTAATTAATTTGTTCATTGTACAGTTAAAATTGCCGGTTATTTCTATACCACGTAGTATGTCCGGTAAATTTTTAAAGTATAATTCAATCAAAGATACATTTCCTGATATTTTTTTGTTCATGAGTCACTTAATATAAGTATATTTAAATTAAACAATATTTGTTAAATATCCTTTCCGACACAAATACGATGGTGTGACACTTTACATATTTGGGGATATATTTATAATGTATATGATAAAATTAAAGCAATTATTGTGTGAAGACCCCGATGGTATTACTGTGAATGGAATTTATTATAATATGAATATGGCTTCACATACATTTTTGTTGTATGACGATATTATAGATAAAAAGAGGTATTGGATTGCGTATGTGTATCCGGATTATAGAAAGGGTGGTAGAGCTATATTGTGTGAGAATGAACAATTGGAGTCTATATTGAATGGTGATGATAACATTGAAGTAAAAACGTATATAGATGGAAGGCTTGGTGATTTTCCTTCACACGCGAGATTGGCTTTGTTATTGGAGTCAACAAATAGGATATCGGATTCATGTGACACTGATATTTATGAAAATAATTGTAATGGACGGTTATTTTTGAACAAGTATTTTAGTTTTTGGGATGGAAACAATTCGGTTGTTAAGAATAAAGTCAAAATAGTTGATTTTTTAAGACGTATAGGAGTAAATACCAACAATGTATTTATAGAGGACCATACGAGAGATAAATATGATGATAATGGTGACCAGATTATTGTGATGGTGCCGTTCAATGAATTTTTTGGTGGTGTTCCTCATCAAGAATTGAATGCTTTTGAGAAGGCCAAATTAGAATTGGCTAAGAAGTTGCATATGGAGAAGGGTAAGTTGGATAAAGCTGTATTGGATGTGATAAGAAGCAATCCAAAAGATGTGGAGACATTGTATGCTAGGTTGGAGGATAAGTTTGGTATGCCATTACTTCAGATAAAGAAGATATTTAAGAATGTTCCGCTTGGGAAATTGGTTGTTAAAGAATTAAAGGAGTATATTAATAAATTAAACAACGTTTGAGGTATATTTATATAAAATATGAGATATAAAGATTTCTTCTTGATAGATGAAAGTTGGAAAGATTATAAAGTAAGTACCAACCCAGAGATATTGTTGTATGATTTTTATGTGGTAAGTTATTTGTCTACATTGCCTCTTGATCCAGCTCAGAAGGGATTTTCTGGAACATTGATAGGAAGAGATGCAAATGAAATCAAATTGGATATCAAGAATGCAGAAGATAAGTTATTACCTGTATTGAGAGACAAGTTGAGTGAAGCGTTGTTTATTGCTATATGTGCTGAGATTAGACACATAACAGATAGGGATCAGAATTATAAAGATTATAAGAACAATAAATTGTTAAAGAATTATTTAAGAAATTATGGAATGTTTAAAGATGATAATTTACCCGATGAGTTTAAGCCAACACGTAATGTAGACAAACCACAACAAGTACCTACTAATATTGGTTATTTGCATTCATTTAAGGCGGCTACAAAAGCTATAAAAGATACTGGCAGTAGTAGAGAACAATTTGCTACTTTGTGTGCGGAGTTATTTAGAAAAATGAAATGGACGGAGATGTATGGTGGCGAGAAGTGGGCAGAGATTGCGGATGCTTATGTATTATTGAATAAGACTCCACAAACAAATGCACAATTACAAGTTGCTATTGACCATGCGTATGATTTACAACATAATACTGGCACGGTATTGAACAAGGTTAAGACATATTATAAAAAGGGTGATATTAGTTGGTTAGAGAAGGCGTTGGATTTTAAGGCTAATCTAAAGAATGTTTATAGTTTATTACCAAAGTGTAGTAGTGACATGCGTAAATTGGCATTGGAAGCATTTAAGACTGCGGGTATAAAGAAAGGAACATTGGAAACTACTGTAGCTGGAGATGCCATAAAAGCCAAATCAGGAACTGCTAAAACTAAAAAAACTAAAGATACTGAATTTAAAGCAGGTGATTTGATAAAATATAAAGTTAAATATAAAGTTGGTAGTGAAACAGATGCAATTGAAATTAATGGAGTTGTTACTTCGGCAGATGGAATGGATGAAAAGTTTTCATTTGTTAATATAACTAAAATAATTACTTTACCAGAAACTCCGAGTGCGGTTGCTCATTATTGGAAAGTTGGACAGAAGGTGTCTTTGTATAAAAAATACATGACTAAATTGGGTGAGAAGACAACCTTTGAAGATACTGCTCAGTTTAAAGTTGGTGATTTGGTTCACTATGTAAATGTTCAAAGTGGAAATGATTTTGAGGGTATAGTTGATTCTGTAAAACAAGGTTATTTTGACGTTAAAATCACTAAAGCTAATAAACTTGCTGCCGACATGAAAATCGGAGATACAATACCAACAACAACTAAATATATGACTAAGATATCATCTGATGTCGGTTTAAAGATAGGTGATGTTGGAACTTTGAATATAGAAGGTAATATATATGAAGTGAAACTACTTGGTCAGGTAAGTGAGAACAGTGTTACTGTTTTAGTAGTAAAACCAATTGATATCAAATATATCACTACGGTTAGTGTTGGAAAGGAAATATATATTGGTCTTAAATATTTTAAGAATGAATTTAAATCTTATAATGATACATCAAGTGGTGTAATTGATAAAAAAGAAGATATCAATGTGGGAGATACAGTTACATTTGAAATTCAAGACAATAAATATCAGGGTGTTGTAACAGAAAAAGTTACAACTGATACTCTTAGAGTTAAAGTTGAAAAGACACTTGAAAAGAAAAATAACTATGTTGAAGTTGGGCCGTTTGTAACAATGAACAGAATTTATTTAAAAAGAGTAAGTAAGTAAATATTTATAATATACTATGACTAAAAGTGAACTTAAACAATTGATAAAAGAAGTGCTTGCTGAACAAAATGCACTTACAACACTACAAATTTCCACAGTTGGTGGGGGTACTACTCTATTACTATATAGGGGGGATGCTAAAGGCAGTGAAAGATCATCTGATAAGCATTATAAGACCCCAACACAATTTAGAGATTTGATTGCTTCATTGAATACAACAGGTGGTATGACTACTGATGAAGCTATCAAAAATATATTGAGAAAGTTGACCCCAGAACAATTAAAGCAATTGGCTAGAGAAAAGATTGTGGTAAGTGATAGAGTGAGTGAATTTTTAGGTGAAGAAGCTAGTACCAAAGAATTACAGAAGTTGGGATTCAAACCTACCAAGAGTGATGTAAATGAAGTTAAGGGATTTGTGTTACATTGGAACACACCTGAAGCTGATTATATGAGAAGAAAAAGTGTAATGAAGCCAAAGATGCATGCACAATTTAAACGGATGATGGGTACTCAAACCATGAAGTATGATGATTTGATTAAAGCATTTCCAAATTCAAAAAGTATTGTATTGAAAGATCTGCCATCAATTCCTAGAGGAGGCGATCTTGATTATTTCACGGTTGATGAGGAAGGTGACATTGTTCCAATACAACAAGCTGATATTAGCAGTGGATTGGATTGAGTTTAATTAAAATACAAAATAAACACAATTAATATAAACCCACATCGTTTATTTGGCGTTGGTTTTTCTATTTATTTAGTATGACCAAATTTGAACTGAAACAATTAGTAAAAGAAGTTATATCTGAACAACCTGCTGCACCGAGTATAGAACCACCAACTAAACCAACCACTGTACCATCAAAGCCGACTACTAGACCAAATCCATTAAGACCCACTAGACCTGGCATTGCGCCTAGACCAAAAGCATTAAGTCATGATGTAAAAGCTTTTTTGAAATACAGAAGGGGTGTAAATGAAAAGATAGATACAGGTGATATGCCTGATTTAATAGATCCTAGCAAAAGATCGTCTATAGAAGATGAAAAGGACTATGTGGAAGAAATTTTACCAAATTTAGGACCAGAAGCAGATAGATATTTAGAAATTATTACCAGTGAAAGTTATCAAAAAAACTTAGAAAGAGTCGCTTTTTATCTTGGATTAAAGGTAGATAAGATTCAAGAAAAATTTCCAAACTATCCTACGATGGCTATGATGGCTATTAAAGCGTTGGTTGACATAAAGAAAATTGAGACTCAATTTAAAAGTAAGTTAGAAAGCATGGTTATTGATGTGGTATTAAATTTAGAAGAATATAAATTTATAAAACGATTGGTTGATGCTGGTGATATCATAATTGATGCTAAATTAGGAAATGCTGATTTGACAAAATCAATTACTGCTGATAAAATGAATCAGATGTTAAGTAATGGATTGACGGTTGCAGAATCGTTGAATATACAATTAAATGCTATATTGGGAGGCAATACTGAGAGTAAGTTGAGAAGAACTCTTGCTAATTATATGACGCAAGGTGATGCTGTGAATAAATTGTTTTTGTTTAATACTGTATCTGATAAGTTAGATATGTTGAGTCCTAAGTTATCAAATAAGTATGGAGTATTATCAGCTATTACACAAATCGGTTATTATATGACTCCTAACTTTCCAATTACTAGTAACATTGTTAATATGTCGGCAGTTGGTAGTGAACAAGTAATACCTACTGGTGATAAGTATACAATTAAAGTTAGAGCATTGACATTTCCATATTTAATTCATGAATTAGTAAAAGGTATAGGAGATTATATTAGTTTAGATGTAGCTACACAAGACGATTTAGATACCGAAACGTTGGGTGATGAAATCAAACAAATAATGGCTGGTCCGGCTTTGGAATTGAAATTGAGAAAGTTGATACCCACCGATAAAATTGAATATTTGCCAGTAGTCAAAAAGTTATTCTACAGATTGCCTATAGAAACTATTAAAGATGTATTGTTGGGTGGTATGAAAGCTCAAAATATAATAAAAGGATTAGTGAAACAGGCCGAAGAAAGTATGCAAGACGTGGATTGAAAATATTTAAATTAAATGAAAGTCATTAATGGAGATATAAATTTAAGCGAACTATATTTTAAAGAAATACCGGAAGTTCTTAAAGATATACACGTTAAAAACGGAAACTTTGTTATAATAAATAATAGATTGTCAAATTTGAATAATAGTCCTCAAAAGGTTGACGGTATTTTTAATTGTGGAAAAAATAAATTATTAAAGTCTTTTAATGGCGGCCCAAAAGAAGTTGGAGGTTTATATGCTTTTGACTGTGGGCTTACAAGTTTAGAGGGATTTCCTAAAATATTAAGTCATCATAAAGCGTGGAGAGGTAGTGTTGTAGATATATCACACAACAAATTGACTTCTTTAGTTGGATTGCCAAAATCTGGGTGGAGTGGTAATTTATGTATATATTATAATAATATTACATCATTGGAAGGATGTCCAGAACATATTCGTGGTGATTTTGAAGCAAGTCATATACCAATTACGAACATGATTGGTGGTCCACAACATGTTAGTGGTCATTGTTTATTAAATAACACGTATATAAATACGTTAGAAGGATTTCCAACCCGCATCGGAGGTAATATTTTTATAGGAAACACTCCGTTATGGAAAGAATTAAGTAAAAAATACGGCCGTGATAAAGCTAAAGAACATATAAAAATTAAATTGATGCGGGTTGGTAGGTTTGAAGGATACGTTTATGAAGATGAAGAAGATTTTGATAATCAAGATTTTAATAATCAAGATGTTGAAGACCAGTATGAATATTAAGATGTAGATATAATACAAACACTGTATAATTTAAAAATAAAATACTATTTATAACATATGAAGATATTAATAACAGAAGCAAATCTAACAAATTTTAACGAATTAATTACAGCGATCAACAATGTATTGGATACAAAAAACATACCACAATTTGCGGGTGCTGACGCCAACAAAGTACGAGATTGGTTTTTAAAACAATACGTTGCTGCTATTAAAAATGATGAAATTGACTTAAAAAATGCAATTACAAAGCATACTTATAAAAGTGATGAACCACAATGGATGAATAAACCGGACATCATGGATTTTAAAGGAAGTTTGCCTGAAGATATTGTGGATGAAATTAGTCACATGGTTGACTATTTTTCTACACTTGAACCAAATGATTTGAGAAAGATTTATAAAGAACCATATAAGGTTATTAATCAAAAAGTAAAAGATTGGGATAAAGAATTAGCAGCTTCTTCTACTGATACAGCTAAAGAAGATGTGGCTAAGAAAAGATTGGTATCTGGTAAAGATTATAAAATCATCAAAGAAGTTGGAAATGGATTAAAATGGGTTAAATTGTTAACACCACTATCCAAAGATGTTGAAGGTGATTTCATGGGACATTGCGTTGGTCATGTGGGTTATGAAAAAGCAGATATTTATTCACTTTGGGATAGTAAGAATCGTTCACATGTAACTATTGAGGCTAACGATAAAAAGAAAACTATTAGTCAAATCAAGGGTAAAGAGAATAAAGAGCCTGTTGAAAAGTATATACCTGCTAGTATTTATTTTGTTGCCGAGGCAATGATGCAAGGATATAAAGTGATTGGTGATGGTGAAAATGTTGGTATGATTAAACATGGAACTGATTATCATTTTGATGAATTGGAAACGTTACCAGAAAAGTATAGAGACAAATCTGTATTTAGAATGTGGGTAGACAAAATTTATCCTACCGAAGTATTTCCTAAACAACAAAAAGCTATAGCCGACTTACAAAAAAGAATAGTTGTCGTCTAACATTTAAAAATGTTTATAAACTCCACATCGTTTATGATGTGGAGTTTTTACTATATATTAGTATGAGACGTATTGTAACTAAAGATAAAAAAACAGGTAAGAAGAAATTAGTGAATGTTCCTAGTTGGGATCAAATTATAGTAAACAATCAATTTGGACAACCAGCTTATGATGTAGGTATTAGCAGTACAAGTGGATCGTTGGCTAGTTGATTACATTACAAATATATCACCTACATTAGCATTTAACACATCTTCAACTAGATATGGTATTGTATTTGCAATCATATCTAGTTTTTCTTGTGCTTCAGCTAAGTTTTGTGTATTTGCAATAGTTTTGCTACCGTATGGACCAAATCCAACCAAAAGATTTTTGGTAAGTGGATTGAATGTAATTTTACCATCTTTTAGATATTGTACAAACAATTCATAATAAAACTCGTAGTATCTACGATGCAGTTTACCTTCTCTGGCACTACGCATTGTACCTATATGGTTAAATAATCTACCCTTGGCTAAATCATATGTTCTTGATTTTTTATAATCATTAGTATCCTGTGAAAATCTACTTGGTTTTTGTTTACCATATGAAACAGAAAGTAGTTCATCAAATTCATTATCTAGCCATTTGGTGTAGTCTTGAAATTGAGGAGTTCTATTCATTACGTGACCTACTCTGTGAATTATAGTCCAAGCAGTCATTGGAATTTTATCAGCAGCAGTATTGCCCACAAAGAATACTGTGATATTATTTTTGTTTATTTCTATTTGATTAGGATCTATACCCAATCCATTTGGATATGGTTTTACGATAAATTCATATGGTACTTTGCCGGTTTCACTAAATTTTCTTAAACCAGGCTTGTTAACAAAATAAAAATCAAAATCAACTGACGTATTTTTCAACATATCTTTGACTTTTTGAATTGTTACTGGATGACTTAAAGCTGCTCTATCTCTTGGATCTTTGTATGAAGCGCCTTTTTCAAATTTACCTATTGTGGTATATGTGCCTAATGGCGCTTCGTTTAGTATGTCTTTAAATTTTATCATATTATAGTGATTTAATATAAATATCAGTATCTTTCTTTAATTGATCTTCCGGCACATTATCTAGTTGATCTCCATACTTTTGTGTCCAGTATTGTTTGATCTTGCCTAAGATTGGACCTGGTTTAATATCAAAGTTTTGCATGATCCATTCGCCACCATATTTGGATTTGACTGGGGTAAATGATTCTATTTCTTTGATCTTATCCAAATAAGTTTGATACTTTTCTGGAAACAACTTCTTTAGAAAATAATCTGGATCTTTTATTGTACTATGCTTATTTAGATTTATTAGTGATCTACGAATATAATCGGCTGATGGCCTACCGGCTCTAACTCTTTTACGATCACTATGATTCATAGTTTGACCTTTATAGTCATCACTATCAAACATTGGACTACTGCTAATAAACTTCACAACATCATCGTTGTTCTGAATATTATCATATGTACTCAATACATCACCATAACCCAATATCTTCAAACCATCTCTTAGATTTTTGGTTATTAGTATATCATGATGTCTACCACTCTTATCTACATAAATCTTTTGAAAGCCTGTAGTAGCATACTTATAACCATTTTGTCTAGCCATCACACCCAATATACCACTAAAGTCTCCTAGTGCTAAATAAGTCTTTTGTGCATCAAAGTCTTCATCACTATCAGTATGTATAAAATCTATATGTACGTCTTTACCCAAATTGGATTTATATAGCACACTATATATGTTGCCGTTGCGGCTATAGTCTTTTACACTACTACCGAGTGAAGATAACAATGTATCTTTAACATCTCCAGATGATCCAGTTAATACAATGTCTATATCACCGTGATCTTGTTTAGATGGTAATGATTTGCTTAATTCAAACTTATTGAATTTGTTACCCAGACGATTTTGTAGTTCGTCATAGATACTATTCATTTCAAATGTGGTAACTCTACTGGCTTTAGTGCCAAATAACTTACCTCCTTCTTTTAGTAGATCCATCAATTTTATCATATCTTTTTTAAATATTTGCTGTAATCACGTACTTTTTCATTGTTCCATCTACTTAGAGTGAATCTGTGTGTAATGTTTTTATCATTATTTTTCATATTGCGGGAGATTAATTTACCGTCAACATAAAAATCAAACATAATGGTTTCATATTTACCAGCCGCAATATTATATGCACTTCTACCACCTCTAATATTACTTGCCAAGCTAATAATCTTTAATTTAGCTCCTTTTTTAAGATTACCAAGAAAATCATAGGAATTTTCTGTATATTTACTTGGTTCAGCTTTAACTCCGTCAAATATGTTATTACCAATGTAATTCAATAAAGAATCAATTTCTTCTGGTGTATAATTTGGTTTACCCTTTTCATCCTTGGCTACTGTTGTACTGTTAATATATAAAGTCAGATTTGCTCTTAATTTATCACTTTCAGTAACTACTACATCATCACCCATAACAAATGGAGTAGACTTTTCATTTTCACTTACTACTTCAGTTACAATAGCACCATCACTCAATACTTCTATATCTCTCAAAGCAGCTTTACCAAACGCAGCAATATTTGGCTTTTCACCTTGCCAATAATAATATGCTTCAGATGGTAAATAATTTGTTAGTTTACTTGGATTTTGTAATAATTCTTGTTCAATCTCTTTTCTTTCTGGTTGGTCATATCTACTAATATAGTCATAGTATTCTCTATCAAATCTTTCCATTATAGTATCTATCAATGTACTATCAGCTACAAAGATTTTACCCGTTGGTTTAACTCTGTATAAGTAACCTTTATCAACAAATCTACTACGGGGAATTAAACTACTATATACACAATTCAATCTACTAGGAGCATTTGGAGCAATTTCTTTTCTTTCTTGTTCCAATGCTAATTCGCCCATTTTACTAGCTAAATAATGTTTACCACTACGTGGTTCTTTTGGTATTTCTATTGCATCACCCACATTCATTTTACGCACACTACGATGATACAATGGAGTATTTGTGTTTATTTCACTAAGCAATTGTTCTAAAAATAAATGGGTTAATTTGATCATAGGTTTATAAAGTATTTGCCATTGGGACCACTATATTTGAATCGGGTAATTGGTAGAGCTATATTTAGGTTTTCACGTATGTGTGGAAAAGTGCCTTTTTGTACATAAGCAAGTGTTGCGTGTGCATTGTATGTAGGATATTTATCTTCGTTTTTATATCCGTCACATCGTCTTCTTAATTCCATTAGTGTTTCATTTGGTTCAACTTCAAATTTAACCACATCAAATAGTTCGTTTTGAAACAAGTTGAGAGCTCTTAACTTAATGTTAAATGGTTCTATACCGTTTAGAATTCTAGCCACATCAACTTTCATCAAATCTGGTGAAAACCCATACTTCAATGTACAGTGAAAATCTTGATCTGTATGTCCATAACTGGGATCGTTTGGATCTGTGTATAAGTTTTTTGTAGGAATTAATCTTTTAGCTAGATTAACCATTTTATAACCATAATCTATGGGGGGTAATGCCATCAAACAACCATATTCGTGTATTCTATTTTCTGTCAGTATACTCATATCTTATAAATATATCACAACTAAAGATACAAATCAAGAAAAGACTTGACTTTGTTTGGGGTAACTGTTAGTATACCATTATATGACTATTGATAAAACTTATAAACTAACAATCAAAGATACAGTATTCAATTTAACCGAAGAAGAAGTTTCAACGTTGTATGAAACTTGTCGTAAAGCACTGAATATCAGCATTACTGGCACAAATCCAGTAAAACCATTTGATAATCCTATTGCGCCAACATATCCTACTTGGCCTGTTTATCCAGGCACAGGCACAAATCCTATTTGGCTACCTTATGTAACTAGTAATGGTATAGGCACATATAATGTTGTGGATAGTAATTTTAAGACTACTTGTCGTACAGTTCCAGTTACTATGGTCAGTTCATATAGGGATTTAAACTTTGTTGATCCTACCCCAAACAAAGTTAGTTAAATACAAATAGTCTTATACTATTTATATAATATGCCTACTTTTGTACCAAGATATACTTCAATGGGTTATGTGGTTTGGTTAAACGGTGAAATTGGACCGATCCTAACGGGGTATGAAGTTAATGTAATTGTAAATTGGTTGAATAACACCCGATTAACAATAAATTCGTATTCACTGTTTTCATACGAAATTCGTATAAATGAAAAATTTGAGGAAGTTTATCAAATACAAGATGGTGGTAAACCAATTGGAGATGCTGTAACCGATAAACGTGATGTAGTTGCAATTGTAACTTGGTTAAATAGTTGTATATCCGAGTTAAAACATATACTAGAAATTAATTTTTACGAACCTATCATAGGTGATGATCCTACAGATGCAGAAATTCGTTCTTATATGAAATATGAAAACATGGGATATTATGATGCGTTAGAATCTATGAGAAAGAAACGATACAAAAAATTATGAGCAAACTCATTTATATTGAAAAGTTAGCAGAAGTAAAAGGTGGATTACCCGCTAGAAGTATGGACGAACATATTATGGGTGAATCCAACAACAATGGTGAATTCAGCATACCAATTGAATATAATGTAGAGGGTTATCTACTATATGAAATTGAAGTAGGTAAGAATGTGTTTATTGATAGAATCAAACGTAATGGTGTAGAAGTACGTGGTGTGTTTACTACATCCAGAGTAACAGAAGTGGGTGACAAGTATTTTAAAACACAAAATAGTGTTTATCAATATAAATTTCTATGAGTTTTGTAAAAATTTCACAATTACCAGATGGACCGTGGCGTGAATATGCGTTAGAAGCACAACGTCGTGGAATTGAAAAGATTGGTGATTGTCAATTACGTGGCACTGATGTAATCTTAATTGGTGCTATTGATATGATCCGGGAGTTGACTGAAAGGTTAACAAAGTTAGAAACTAAAAAAGATAAAGAGGGGGTATGAATGTTACCGCTGTTATAAATGTTCCTAATGTTGAACAAACTAGTATTTGGAAAGGATACTTTGAAGCTCATTTTATGAGCGGTAAAGAGATAGATGTTAAGTATCCTATTTTAAATAATAAGTGGAAGTATTCACATACAAAATATCCAACAGATAATATCATCTATGATGGATATTATTATGCATATGAAAAAGACATTGGCATAGGAATAATGATTGACCCGTGGTTTAGAGAATTTAAGACTCATATTGCAATTATAGATTCACATTATGGTTTCAAACGCTTTATGGGGTATCATACAACGGTGGAAGGTAATTCAGTATTATTGAAAATATATAAAATAAATTGATATGAATAACCATATATTGACTATACAAGAGATACAAGATGCAGGTTTTATACATACTCCATTTGTTGCTTTTGCATATAACAAGGACACTGATGCTGTTGGTGTTGATGATAAATGTGTTCCAAATTTTACTTTAACATATTTGTTGGGTGAAGAAAAGGAATGGGATATTAAACTACGAGACATCAATGGTGTAAAACAAAGAGCCATTGCTCAAATGAAAAAACTTGGTATACGATGGGTATATAGTGTATATTACGGAGAAATATACATTCCAAAAGACAATACAGGTGGTGATAGATATCATCATATATTTGCTAGAGCAAAAGTTAAATACAATTGATATGAATGAAGAAAAGCTTGATATAAAAGACAGTAATCGTACATATTACTATAACATATATGGTAAGATGGAACCAGACTATGAAAGTATGGCGGCTTATCTATTGGATGAAGGTATATTGTTTGTAAGTTCAGCAATCAGTAAACACAATGGTAAAGATTGTTTGGCATTGTATGTATTAATTAATGATTATTTTGTTCCCGCTTCAGATTCTGAGGCGGTGACATATGATGAATTGCCAAAGTTGTATGAGATGTATAAAGAACGCAAGTATGATGGTGTATCTCAATTTGTAGCAGATAAACGAGGTATTCCAAACATTTACTGGAAGAATGAAGGCAGTTCTTTTAGAACCCGGATGAAAGAAAAAAATTGATTTAATATTATATAGATTATATTTATACTTATATGACCAAAAGTGAACTTAAAGAACTAATCAAAGAAGTAATTTCTGAAATGCCATCAACAAATGAAGGATATGTTACTGATAGTGGTAAGAAAGCAGCTAAAGAACGAATTGTTAAATTGAAAGCTGAATATGACCGAATCAATAAGTTGAAGGATAGTTCTGATTATTTAGATACAAACGATCCTCAAGCTAGAAACTTTCACAATAAAAGATTGAAGGAAATACCCAAGGAAATTTCCAAAATCCGTCAAAAGATACTGGATATTTAACATATGATGTTGAGAGAATTAAAAGAAATCATTAAAGATTTACCTGATGACACTCTAATTGAAGTATTAAAAAGTGATGGTAATACTGAATATGTTATGAATATATGGGTTGATATTATTGATAATGAAAAGGTTGTTGTAATTGTTCCAAACTGATATAATTAAATTTATATAATTAATGAAAAGCTAACGGATTAATTTTCGTTAGCTTTTTGTTTGACTTGTTATAAAGTGTGTGGTAGACTGATTAAGTAAAGTGAAAAACAAATAAAAAACAAATAAAAATTATATGCCTACTGGTTATACCGAAGACATTTACGAGGGTAAGGATGTTTCATTCAGTGATTTTGCATTGAAGTGTGCAAGGGCTTTTGGTGCTTGTATTGAACAACGTGATGATGATCCTAATGATAAGCCCAAGTTGATTGAGAAGAACAATGATGATTCTTATCATATTAAACGAATTAATGAAGCCAAGAAGTGGAAAAAGCCTACCAAGGTTGAATTTGATGCTTATGTGAAGAAGCAGATTGCTTATTACAATGAGAAGATTGATAAGCAAAATAAGTTGAAGGCTTCTTATCAACGGATGTTGGATAAAGCGAATGCTTGGACTCCTCCTACAAAGGAACACGAAGGTTTAAAGAAGTTTATGATTGAACAATTGAATTCAAGTATAGAGTTTGATTGTGGATTTGAATATTATCAACGGGAACTGAATAATATTAAACAATTGACATATAATCAATATGTTAAGGATATGCGTGATTCAAACAAGAGGGATATTGAATATCATACGAATGAATTGAAGAAGGAGAATGAACGGATTGATAATCGTAATGCTTGGATTAGTGCGTTGTATAAGAGTTTGGAGAATTGAATATGAAGAGTTCATTTAGTATTACTGAGATTAAGGATGACCGAGTTGTTATTTTGGATAACAATTTGGGTGGTAGAAGTGTAACCAATGATGCTGAGAATGTTGTAGAATATTTGTATAATTTGTATGGTAACCGCCGTATATTCTATATAGACAGCGAAGGCATTTTGGATGAACTAAGGCACAACAATGGTAATTTTGTTGGCTTTGGAAGCTAAAACTGCTTGACTTTGTTTAAACTGCGTGGTAACATCATTTTGTGATAAGGAACAAAGGAAAACATTTATACAAAGTTATCCCAATGTGGATGAACCGAGAAAATGTAGAGTCTGATCAAGAGATTGAACCTAGTGTAAAACAAAATCCGTGGATTTTACAAAATGTAAAATGGGATTTTAGTCTATCAATGCCACGATGGATGTGGTTATTGATTGGGTTAATTGGACTGGTTCTTATTTTTATTTAATAAAACATATGAAGAATTATAATAATAAAGGTTTTACAATTATTGAGTTGTTGGTTTTACTTGCGATTGCAGCAATTGTATTATCAATGGTGGCTGCTTTTACGAATATCTTCAAATTTTTGTTTTGGGTATTAGTTTATTTTAGTATACCCGGCATTATTTTTGGAGTAATTCTAAAGTTGAATCAGAAATATAGATGGGTTGTAAAAGGAAATTATGGCCGATATATTGCCAACTTTATTGATAGTAATTATATGGATGATGATATAGTTACTATTAATTTGTATGCATACTTTTTTCTTTGGCCATTTTATATTCCGTGTTTTATTGCTTGGGTTGGTGGTAAAGAACTATATCATAGATATATTAAGACTATGATCTACAATGTGTCTAAGAAGAAGGGTGGATTTTTCAGTATTCCAACATTTGGTGATGCTGATAAGAAGTAAGTTAATATGAATAACAAAGAAAAAGATAATATGAATAACAAAGAAAAAGATATCGTGTCGTTATTTAACGAATTAATGTCAATGTTTAATGAGTTATTGTCTGAGAATATTGAACTAAAGAAGCTTATTAAGCGTTATAGAAATGATCCAAATGCAAAGTTTGAACCTACAGAAGAAGAGTTGAATAGTCTTTTTATGGATAAACAGGTTGATCCTGACGAACAAGATATGTATTTAAATCCAGAAAAGCATACTGGTGGTGATAAGACTAAAAAGGATATTGAATTTGAAGCAGAAAAATTGGTAAAGAGTGTCAAAGATTATGCTGATAGTATACAAAACAAAAACGAATCAGATTTTAAATACTTTTGTGCTTCCACTGGTAAATGGAATGACATAGAACTGATGAAACAAGACCCAGAAATTCTGGCTCTTAAAGACACAAAACCAAAGTTGAAGTCATTGAAACAACATAATGATAGTAAATTAACAAATGTGTTTGGTGTAAATTCTAAAAATAGTGGATTTGCGTGTCCAATTTGCACTAGTGAACTGATTTATACTAATCCTAATTTGATGTTAACCAGTCATCCTCCTAAACAAGAAGTTCGTTGTAGCAATTGTAATCACATTGATTATGTTTATTGAAATTTTCCGCTTGACTTTTTTTAACCCCGGTGGTAAAGTGGTTGAGTAATAGGAAACATCTAAAAAATTAAAAATTATGGGTTGTGACATTCATCTTTATATTGAGTATAAGAGCAAAAAGGTTGAATTTGACGGATACAAAGATAGATGGCATAGTTTTGGTAAAAGTATCAAGCCCGGGCGTAATTACGCAATGTTTGCTTTGATGGCAAATGTCCGTAATTATTATAGTGATGGTAAGTTGCCTGTCTTGGTTGAACCCCGTGGAATTCCAGAGGATGTTGGTTATATTGCAAAAGATGATAACCGAATGTATATCTGTGAAGATGAAGGTGAGAATTATACAACTATGGAACGAGCTAAGAAGTGGGTTGAGTCAGGTATTAGCAAGTTCATAGATAATCAGGAAGGAAAACCTACTTGGGTTACTCAGCCTGATTGGCATAGTCATAGTTGGTTGACTACCAGTGAGTTTGAGACTGTTCTTAACAAGTATCTTGAATTGGAAGATGGGTGGCATAAACGACGTGTTGATGAACATAACAAGATGGTTGAAGAACACAATATTCAACCTAGTAGTTGGGCATATGCTCCTCCTGCTATGAATGATGAACCAGAGTATCAAGTTGTATTGGCTAGTATGAAGCGTTTTGAGGAACTTGGATATGATGCTCGTATTGTGTTTTGGTTTGACAATTAAGTTATGAAGTATAAGATTCCTAAGTGTTACTGGTGGTATTTTCCAGATGAATATATTAAAGTCTCTACCAGTAGAGAACCTACATATTTTCGTAGATTTGTGATGTGGTTGTTTCATAATGCGGAATTTGTTATTGAATACAAGGAAGTTGACATTTAAGAATAGTTTCTATGACTGATACAAATATTGAACATAGATTAGATACACTATTAAAGAGTGGTAAGCCAATGGTTATTGCTGGTAGTTTTAATGATATAACTGAATTGACGGAACAACAGATTAGGCATTTTAAAACTGCTGAATATCTTTGGCATTTGCATCCACATAATAAAGAAGATAAGTATAAAGGAATGCATATGGGAGTATTACTGGATGAAAATCTAAATTATGTTCATATGGTATTTGGTTCTATAGATTTTGTTAATCAAGTAAGTGACGGAAAAAGATTGATATGAAAGAAGGTGATAAGTTTATTCATACTGATAGATTTGGCAATAAGCATGAATTGACATATAGTGGAACCCGCCGTGAAATCAAGGGGTGTGAATTTGAGTTTTTTTATGAAACTGGCAAGGAAGGATGTTGTTTCTTTACAGATAGTGAAGTAGCTAAGATGGAGAAAATTTAGGGTTGACTTTCTATAATTCCCGTGGTATAGTTTGGTTATGAACATTGAAGACAAACGGTATGAAAGGATAGTTGAGTTGTTGAAGGTGTGTCAATCTGTTATTTGGAAAAATGTATTGTATGTTAACGGAGAACATTTTGAATTGGTTCAAGAGATTGAGCA
>Ga0209990_10001195_pt1 | contig 22705 bp, 22 predicted proteins | sample NOAtaG_6_FD_187304 | JGI IMG/M metagenome (GOLD analysis project Ga0209990, IMG submission 187304) | Freshwater lake microbial communities from Lake Erie, under a cyanobacterial bloom - NOAA_Erie_Diel5S_2200h metaG (SPAdes) (version 2) | ecosystem: Environmental > Aquatic > Freshwater > Lake ...
GGGGGGGGGGGGGGGGAAAGTTCACAAAAGGCCCGGTTCGTCCGGTGTCTGTAGTGTTGTTATGAAAAATTTGTTTGTGCGCCCACAGCTGGTCTGTATTCGCAAAAAAATTTCGACTAGGGCTTGTGCGCATGTGCGGGAATTCTCATCCGTCGCAAAAAAATTTCAACTGTAAGTTATGCGCATGTGCAAGTTTTCTTATCCGTCTTTTGGTGAACATATTTTGGCGAGCATATTTTGACCTAAATTCAGGCATATTTTGACCTAAATTAAGGCACGGCTCTTTTACATTTGGAGAATGGCTCCTTCAATGAGAAGGAGGATCAGTAAAGAAGCCAAACAAATGTTTACTGCGTTAAATAATTTGGTTTTAAAATTTAACAAAGCAAAAAGAATTTATACTTATTTGAAAAAATTCAAATTCAATCAACTTAAAAAAGCTGCATCTTTAAAAAAATATAAATTCTTTTTAAGAAAGATTAAATTGTTTTTTAAAGAACATGTTCAAAATATTAACGAAGCAATAGTGTCTTTCAAAAGAAGAACTAATTTGTTGAGAGAACACAAAAGAAATCTACTTCTAAAAAAAGATTTGTTTTACGGTCGAACTCAATCCGAATTGTGAATAATCCGAAAAGTGAATTTGAAATGGCAACAGACTTAGCAAGTTCATCAACATCATCTTCGCCTGCTGTTTTAAAAATTGTGATTGACCTTGACGAATATCATCGATTGTTGGATAAAAAAGAACATTTAGATCGACAAGAAAAAAAACTTAAAGAACAATTAGAGGCATCTGTTATTAAAAATGAAAACAGCCTTGAAAACATTCAAACAGGATCTGGAACTGAAGAAGATTCTAAGAAGCCACTACACCGTTCGGATAATTCCGATTTCCAGACAATTGATCATGGTCATTTGGAGTCGATTTTTAATTTTCTTGACGAAAAATTCAAAAGTCGTTATGGTCTTCAACCATTACCTCAACAGCCATCCACAGTTCAGTCAGGCGGAGGGAGCTTAGATACTTTTCCTCCTACCTTAGGTCAGTGTCATAATGAAAAATAATAGTATTAAAATTTTTCGACTTATTAAGAGTTTTACTTGCAGTTCTGAAAAAGGCAAACTTTTTAAATTATTTAACAACTCAGGGTGTGTAAACGTACTTATGTTTACAAAAAGGCCGTTGTTATAACAATTTTAATTTATAAAAAAAGAAGTTGACTTCTTAAACAAATATTGAATAGTGCTTAAATGTACACCTTTATATTTTGACTTTAATCATCTCTCATTTAAAAGAGTTGAACGAAAAAAATTATGTTTAGCGCCACCTACCTTAAAACGGAGCGCTTGAAAGTGTCGAAAAATTATTTTAGTACTATTCTTTTCCATTATGCCACTACTAGGTCACGTTTCATTGAATAACGAACCTCCAATTGTTGCTACGGATGTTGTTCAGAAAGACGATGGAAATTCAACTGCCGCTGAGGACAATCTCTTAAAAACTGTTCCCCAACGATTTCGTGAAAAAACTAAAGAACTAATAAACATTTGTAACAAAAGTCCCCAACAATTGACTTGGAATAGTGATGGACAAATATTTATCAATCAACAAAGTGTTCCATTAGCAAACATTTTTACACTTTTGCCTGCTATTTTTAAACCTACTTCAGTAAACAGAAAATTGCCTGGCTTTGATGAATTAGTAACACAAATAGCTACAATGGGGTTTGCTCACTTAATGAATCCATGTTTAACCAGAGGCCTACGGCGAAAATTGACTCAAAAAATTGAAAATGAAAATGAACTTTATGCTGATATCCTAGAGTTAGATAAAAAGTGGTATTACCTTGGCCCAATCTAAAAAACCCAATCTAAAAAATGCTAGGATCAGACTTTATCGAATATTTTAATAAACTTCCGGTGTTAATGCCACATTTCAATGGAGTGTATTCAATTGATACAATTCCACATCGAATGAAACCTCGCACTTTTAGCATAATTAACTTAGATCCAAAAAATAAACCAGGGTCCCATTGGTTTGTAATGGTAAAACCTGAGTTGGGTAAAATAGAAATATTTGACAGCTTGGGGGTGGGTTCAAAAATAGGCTTAATTACAGAAAATTTAAAATTCAGAACAAAACAAGACATCATATGTAATGAAACACCTTTTCAAAGTGCGGATTCTCACTCCTGTGGCTTGTTTGCTATATATTTTGCTGTTGAACGTATGTTTAACCTTGATTTGCCTTTTCTTGCACTATTAGAGGACATATTTGTAATAAATAAACTGGAAAAGAATGAAAATACTGTAAAACAATTTTGTGAGAACTTGTGAAGATTATCAAATGATTTTTTTGGTTCCTTTTCTAGATGGCAAAAAGGGACCATGCAGGAGGGATAAAAATAAATGTCCCAGTTCAAAAAGTAGAATTCGATTCAATGGTGAATCGTTTCTTACACCCAATGCGAATGGTTATTTCTGGACCAACTGCGTGTGGAAAGGTATATTTTTGGCCAACACATTTAAACTTAAATTAAAGTACCCCTTCAAGTGCGTAATATATAATTTTTTTATTGAAAATATGTAGCGTTGTGATTTTGTTTAATAGTATTTTTTTGGGTTTGAAATATCAGTCCACCTTCGTGTTAAACCTTCTGAAGCATCGCTCGGAGTTATTCTCAACCAACTTTATGAGAATATTGTACTGCGTGCCGGAAGATGCTGCTCATTTGCATGAAAAATACATCGAAAAACTTCAGAAAGAATACAAGTTTATCGAGATCATCAAAGGGTTACCGCAAACGAATGACATCAGTGATGACACTTTGCCAAAGCTGATAATAATGGTGAAATACTTTGAATTTATAATTAGAGGCTTGTTTTTTCATTAATACTTTCTTTTGTGACAGTTTTCTGACCAAACTATGTTCATTCCCCCCTAAATTTATGTGTCTTATTTTATTTACTCTTTTTAATCAAAGGATGACCTTATGACGGAGATCTTTAAGGAAGGCAGAATGGTCAAACTATTCACACAAACATCTCACCATGCATCAATTAGCATAGGTAAAAAAGCATAAAAACAGGCTATTTGGCCTTTTATTTTTTCTGCCTTGTGTATGCAAAACAGCCAAGCTTTTTTGATGTTCTCTTCTTTAAATATACTGTTATGAAATGTTTTATTTGATTTCAATTGAATAAAAATTTAATTTCAGTATTTACGATGCAAAACTACTACGAAACTGGACATAGTAAAACTATCATGCGAAACGTTACGTATAAAGTTTTTTTCCGTCACACTGATGAGGCCGGCATGCTTCGTAGTATTGGCGCCAACATAACTCCAAACCAGGTGTTAAAATGTTATAAGCTCTGATTACTTGACAACTAAATATTGTTTTAATAGATCATACAATCTGACAAAAAAAATTTTTCTTAAGTAACAGAGCCTATAATTAATTTTACAGCCAAACTTTCTAATCAACTGCTTTGCCGCTTTACAGCATTATTTTCCAAGCCAACGATATCCTTATTTGCTGGTCGATGGAATGGCCAATCACAATATGCACTCAATTCTTGTCAGAAGTCATATTTTCCCAGATGAACAAGATTCTAAAATAAGACCCCTCTGCTTCTTTGTTAATCCTTGTTACAAAAAAAAGCATTGAAAAACATAGTCAGCATTTATTCATGATAAGTTTTTCCAGCACAATTAAATCCAAATGGGTATGTTTTATAAAGTGGGTTTTCTGATGGCACATACCTCTTCATTGTAAATACATTACTAAATGTGTAAGATGTCGATTCATACGAAACTTTTTTTGTCTTTTTATCTGTCATTTTTTTGGTTTGATTTAATAAAAGACATTCATAAGTCTGATTAAAATTACTGTTAATAAATGTTTTATAAGTATTGTTGTCTATGATATTTTTGTTATTCAAAGACGTAAGGGAAAGGCCCCTTACTTTAACAATGCTGCATAGTTCGTTATCACTGTTCAGATAGTTTATTGAGTAATTTCTCGGGCCTAGAGCATAAAAGCTTTGAATTTTTTGGGGGGGATAAACGTGTTTAAAATGTCCAATGGCTGGACTCATAGGTAGGGGATTTACAGTGTTTTTCTTTAAAGAATATACGATTGAATCTGTGTCATAATACAATATTTTAGAATCAACTTTTTTTAGCGATAAAATGTAGTTTCTTAATACAACCATGGCTTGAGAGGCAATCTCAGCTCCGATGTAAATATTTGTACTTTTATTTGGGGGTAAAGAATTGTCATTTAAAACATACTCCACTTGGCAGTGATCAATAAAAACATTTAAATCAGTAATTGCATACTCTTTACCCAGTTCTTCGAGCTCAAATTGATTTGTACACTTTTTAGTCACGAGATTATTGGTATTTCTACTGAACATTCCAAAAAGACAGTTCATTAAATCTTTATAAAACTTTTTTAAGTTTGAATTATTTTTGCAATCGGACGGTTTTATTTTTAAGTGGTCTGGTAGGCACATTGATTCATTAAGATTATCACAGATGAGTTTTTGCTCTTCAAAAGTTTTAGCATCTTGCAGTAAATTAGAGTTTTTTAATCTTTCAGTGCACAACAATTGAACGTAATCTTTTAAAATATAGTCTTTTTCAGGAAAATGATGTACTTCTAAAAATCTCTCAACCTTATAGCCTTCTCTTGTTATTTGATTAATTGTTGACATCATCCAGCAGCCAGTAAAAATACGGTTTTTTACTTTATGATTGCAAGGCTCCGGACTACTCAATTTAGCACATGCAAGGCAAACAGCCATTACAGTAGTGTTGTTTAACTTAAACTTGAGAATTGGATCTTCAATATCCAATGGCACTAATATTGAACAAAATGCTGAACCACCCTGCAGTGATTCATCCTTGTAACGCCATTCTTCCAAAATTGAATTGTAGTAAATGTTTTTAAGATCTTCACCCACAATTACAGTATATGGGCCAACACCAAATTTAGTATTCACAGAAACGTATGAATATAAAGAATTTATATCCACAACGTACAGATCACTGTCTGGATTCTCTTCTGCTGTATATTTTAAAGTAAGGACATCTAAAAGTCCCCCACGGACACACTCCCGAGGTATAAGTCTCTTTAAAGGTCGATCTTGCCAATAGTCCGGATTTTCATTTTGAAATTGTTTCCACAGTGTAATTTTTTTCCCATTAGAAGTAGTTACTTTGGTTTTCTTAAATTTGTCCCATTCACATTCAAACACGTAATCCACACGAATGTCTGGATACTTTGTTTTCATGAAGTCCGAAAATTTTTCATCCATTAATTTCAATTCATTAAAAGAACGTCCAAAGCAATTTGGGGTGTCAGGAGTCCAGCCTTCAGGTTTCTCTAGTAAACAGTTTTGGTGAGCGTGAAATTTGCACCTGGAATTTGACATTTCAAAATATTTAAAATTGTTCTTGCATTTTTTCATTTACAATTTAAGTTAATGAAATGGCCCGCTCCCAAAACTCTATTAACGCGTAATAAACGCTCAAATCAAATCAATTAATCATAAAAGGCCATTAATCACTTACCCATAAAACTGAATGACGGTGTTAAGTTTTGGTGAATATAAGTCAACATCGTAAGGCCCAAAACTTTGCTGGCCTGTTGGAGTGTTGAAGGCTGTTACGTAATCTGCATGAGGCTCGGTAAAAGTTTTGTAAGATGTAAATTCATACTCTTTTCTTGAAACTCTTTTCATGTTACTGGTATTTTCAAACATTACACAATTTAAATCGTACTGATTAAGATAGTAGGCTTTGCACAGATTAAAGGTATAAGATGATTTTGAGGTAATTCCAACTGCAAAAGGATGCAATACCAGGCGAGTTTCAAGATTTTGATTTAATTTAATTTTTTCTTGCAAGTCAAAGCTCTGTTTCAAAAAAGTCAAAATAGATTTTGCCAAAAGTTCAGTTGTGTGAATGCAGTTCTTAATAATTTCATTCTTAAAACACCAAGAGTCATTTTTGATGGATTCCCAAAATCTTAGTTTTTCGTCATGAAGTTGAGAGTTGTCTTGGATTTCAACAAAGTTCGAAAATTCTGGTACAGATCCATCATAGTTGTACAGAGACCTTCGATTTAACCTGTAAAAAACAGATTTAAAATGTGCTTTAATTTTTTTTTGCATAAATGTAGTCAAATGGCACCCAGCTACTTTACTCATTTAATGTCTAGTATTTTTGTTACAAAGCTTGGCAATTTCACTGATATCTGCAATTGAGTTATATAAAAAACTTACTTTGTTGGAAAATAAAAGTTTTTGTGACTGATTTCATATTGATTGGCTAGATCATGAATTGTTCCATCAAAATAATTGCATCCATTTAAAAATGTGAGTTTGTGGGTCTCCAAATGTACAGAGTAGATTTTTGATTTTCGGCTGAAGATTGATGGAGGAACCCCGAGTTCATTTAGCGCATTATAAATGGTAACCTGTAAAAAAGAAAATCAGATGAAAAAAAGCTTGAGACATTTAAAATCTGTCAAGAAACACTGATCTATGTTTGAGATTCCTCTTTTTCCCTTAAACCTTTAAGATACAAAAACTAAATTTCGGTTAGTAAAAAACAATCACTCTGCTAAATCAAAATAAGATTAAGACTAAATTTACATATTTTATCTTGTTAACCCAAATTGGATGTGAGTAACAAATTTAATTTATCCCGCTCAGACAAAATTAGACGCAGGTGTAGGTAAAATTGTAGTAGTGTTTAAACATAAGAAACTTACTAAATGATTATGGCCTTCATTCCAAGACAAAAACACAGAGTTGCGCCATTCTGGTAGCAGAATTAATTGCAGAAATTTCCAAATGGCTGAATTGTTCTTTTCTTTGCTTTTCTGCAAAACAACATTTTGCAAATGCGGTGCAAATTTCCAAGTGTGGTTGTAGCGAGCTTTAACTTCTGTGGTATATGGTTGAACATTTTTGTCACTGAAGTATTCAAATGTATATTTTTCATCTGGTTCAAAACTAGGCTCGTCAAAAGAATCTTCGAGAATAATGTGTTCTTCGAATATGCCTCGACGTTTTTCTCTCCAAATGCAAATAACATTAGGCTCCTCTGTTACATAATTTTTTTCGTGATATTCACAAAAAATATTTTGTGGTAATTCATTTTTTGCTTTCGTGTTCTTTTTTCTAATTTGTTCACAAGCCTCACAATGTTCGCTTGACAAATTTCTGTATTCAAAGTTGATAAAAACTAGATTAGGCCAATTTTTTGTTAATGGGGTTTTCTCAACTTTACAACTGTGTAAGCGGTCAAACTTGGGACCCCGACAATGCTGACATTTTTTCGTCTCTTCTTCAAAACAAACATGATTTTCAATTATTTGTTTTGGAGTCATTCCTGCAAACTTGAATCTTAAGTACTTGTTACAGATCTGACATAGCTGACCGCGACGACTAATTTTTCTTTTGTATTCTCCAGTTTTTGATATTTTACCACATAAAGATGTGTGCAAATCAAAGCATTTTTTTGTGTCAAATGTCACTAAACAAAGTTTGCATTTAACATTTTCATCTAAATTACTAGATATCCTGCTGTTGCAAAACTGAAATGGCAAATACTTTGGTTGCATTGTTTTTTCAGTAGCAAAAAATAATACACACTTATTACATGTTTCACGAACACATTTATGACGATAATGATGTCCAAATGTTTTACGGCACACTAGGCATATTTCACGATTGTGTCTGAAAAAAGCTCTCAGGTTATTGATGAACACAACATGATTTTTTGAGGTACGCAGCAAAAAGATTTGAGCCAAAGAATCGTCATATTGGTTTGGAAAACTTTCAACGTTACTGTTTTTTTCTTGCGAGCCAATTATTACGTGAATTTGGCATTGATACTCAATAGCCAACTTTGGTAAAATTTCTCTGTAATCATGAGGCCCACAAGGAGAAATATTTAGTTTATGAGCACACTTGTCAATTAAATTCAGAAGTTTTACTCCTGCCTCATTTTTTAGACGCCTTTTCCTTTTTTTCCGATCTGTCAAGTACAATAATTCATCGTATGTGGGGTCATTGATGTTCGGATCAAATTTTCGCGATTGATAGTAACCAAAAAAAAAACTTGTAAATAAGCACTTATTGACAAATGCAATAGGATTATCTGGAAAGGAATCAGGTAAATCCAGTAAGCCTTCTTCTGAATTCACTGCGTAATATCTGCCAGTTCTGCACCCAACGTGAGAAGACGAATAGTTTGTTTGTGGAATTGCTTTTCGCCTATGTTTTGAATAATTCACATGATCCATGCTGAGAACTTTAAAATAACATTGAAAAGAATTGTCAAATATGTCAATTGTGCTGTCAGAGTTGACAAATCTTTCAAACATGTTCAAGACACTTTCAACCATTGATGCAGTTGTTACGGATTGTAAAACATAACTCCCACTGTTAATTGATCTTGACATCCCATTTTGGTATATCGTGAGATATATAAGATTGGTGTCCTCCTCATCGTAAAAAAGTTTCAGGTTGTTGATGATGTAGGTAAAAGCATAGTTTAAAACATCCAGCAAAGATTTAAGTAAGTAGTGTTGAGCCTTTTTTTTCTTTTGTTTCTTCAATTTAATTTTTAAACAGTAATTATGATCTTGAACGCGAAATATTTTTTGTCGCTTAAACATAGTTTTAACAACATAAACCTCAAGATCTTCATTTTCATATATTTTTGTCACTGTATCGAACAACTGAACTTCGGAACCATCATTTTCTTCGTAATCAGTCAATTCACTTATATTTTTCTCATCACCAGATGACCAATTTGGAGATGGTGGGTATGGAGCTGGAGGAGGGTTTGTGCTTGTGCTTGGGATTGGGCTTTTTGCCATGTCACGCATTTTCTGTCGTTTTGCAAATCTTTCGACATCTTTGCGATTCCTTTTTTTCACAATTTCAGGACTTTTATTTGCATTTGATGTAATGTTATCTGCATTTGATGTAATGTTATCTGCTGCAGGTTTTATTCTCGTTAACTTGCCGTCTCCTCGTTGAGTAAATTTTGTTGGATAGTTTTTTAGCAACAATTGTTTCACAATTTCGTGGGAATTCATCTTGTTCACTTGCTGAAAACTGGTTTAACACTGGGGGTCAGTTGAAGCTACTCTTTCTTTATCTTCAATTGAAAGGGTTGTGGTGACCTAAATAAAGCATTGCCCTCTGGCCTCCCCCCCCACCACCACCAGGGATTTGTGTGAAAGGGTTGTGACCTAGTGACCTCAATAAAGCAGCCACGTTGTGTGAAAGGGTTGTGACCTCAATAAAGCATCCACACAACAACACTACTTGGATGTTTAAGTAAGTCTTTGCATACGGTACAGTTTGCTTCTTTTGCTTTCTAACAAAATCGTTGTTTATTTTTAAATTGATTGATTTTATAATGATTTGTGATTGAAAATGTTATCTGATGAACAAATATTAAATCTATATAAAGACACAGACTTTCCCGGTGCCTGGAGTGGTGCTAGAACTTTTCAGATGTTTTTAAAATTTGATAAACATGAAAATGTGGCCCTACATCGAATTTATAAAATTCTAAAACAAATTCCTCTATATGTCATGAATCAAAGGCGAATAAGAAGATTTCCTAGACGGCGGTAAGATTTCATAACACTCTCTCTCTCTGCTCTGTCTTTTAGATAGTCAAACTACTGTCAATAAATATCAAAATTTATTTTCAGATATGTCGTTACTTCATTTGGTCAAGTTGTTCAGGGTGACTTAGCTGAAATGCCACCAAAATTTGGATTCCGATACTTTCTGCTTTTGGTGGATCTATTTAGCCTACACATGTATGCTGAACCTCTTAAGTCAAAAACTGGACCAGCAGTTCAAAGAGCATTCAAAAAAATATTGACCAAGTTTCATTCACCAATAATAAAGCTGGAAACTGACCAGGTAAATCAAATAATCGAATTCTATTTTGCTTGCGTAACACTACTAATCATGAGAATTTATACAACACATATGTTCCTTAGGGAACCGAATTCATTTCCAATGCAAACTGGTTTAAAGAGAAGAAAATCATCTTCAAGAAAAAAATTGGAATCCACAAGTTAAGTTACATTTTTTTATAATTCCCTGGCGCAGTAGTTTTTCTCTCTCTCTCCCTCTCTCTCTCACACACCTTCTCTTTCCCTCTCTCTAACTCATTCCTATTAGTTTTTTCAAGATTGTACAAGTTTTGCTAATATATTTTATCTTTACATGCCTCGGTTGTCGAACACAGCATATTCTTGGTGAAAGTAAGAATATTAAAAAGTTGTTTAAAGTATTTTATGGGTAACTGAAAAGTCACATTTAAAAGCTTGCTAGAAGTAATTCAGCCAGAAGCTTTTATTCTCCATACTGCCAAAAACAACTCTTTAATTGTTACACACAGAGAAGACTCTACATGTTTATGCAATCAGAATTAAGTGAAAACTGGCCAAAATATTTGCCTATTGTTATTGCAAACTTGAACAACACGCCAGTACATAAACTAGGGAATATTGCACCAATAGAAGTGAATACATATTTGGATGATTATAAAATTCGAGAAGCTCAGCTGGCACAAAATATAACACCAGTTTTGGCTCCAACGCTCCAAGAGAGGAACAAAAATGAAGAGACCTTCAACCAGGCAGATAGTTCATTTAAAACTGGTGACCTTGTATATTTGGATTTTAAAGAAAGTGCATTTTCAAAGCAGTATCTTAAAAAAGTAAGTAAAATTATAAAAATAACCATTAAATTGCTTCTTGTCAGATTTTTTTCGAAATTGAAAAAATACTGTAATACTTGAGATAGTTACTTTAAATGTTTTAGCTCTCTTCAATACTAAATTGCTTCAGTACTACGTAATTATTTTTGAGGCAAACATTTTTTCTTCTTTATTTTATTTACTGTTTTGAGCAAAAGTGTAAAAATATTGAGCACCCTTCAATACTACATAGCTATAGAGTAACTTTTTTGAGAAAAACAAGTACTGTTTTGAGCAAAAGTGTAAAAATATTGAGCACCCTTTAATAGTAAATAGCTATGAAGTAACTTTTTTGAGAAAAACATTTTTTTCTGCTTCATCTTATTTACTGTTTTGAGCGAAAGTGTAAAAATATTGAGCACCCTTCAATAGTAAATAGCTATGAAGTAACTTTTTTGAGAAAAACATTTTTTTCTGCTTCATCTTATTTACTGTTTTGAACGAAAGTGTAAAAATATTGAGCACCCTTCAATAGTAAATAGCTATGAAGTAACTTTTTTTGGAAATTTTTTTTTTTCTGCTTTACGATAATGCGTAATAGTAGAGAGAAAAGATTTGAGGGGGGTCTATTTTCTGCGTTTGCTTTTTGGTATTTTTCTCTGTTTGTGTTTTTTCTTTATATTTTTTGTCAGAAAAGGGGCTAGGTAAAGTAGGTCAAAAATAGTGGGATGCGCGCATTCGGATTGGCTAGAACCTGCTTTCACTTTTTTTCAGAGAGGTCAGCTTTACAGGATTTCTGACATAGACAATCGTATAACTCCAGTCATGTACAAACTAACAGACCTTCTAAACACACCTCTCATTGGACAGTATTACGCAGCTCAACTGCATTTGGCACCCACCGATGTCTTGTCAGATTTTTTCGAAATTGAAAAAATACTGTCAACAAAAACAATTGATGGCCAAAAATGGGGCTTTGTGAAGTTTCACTACTATCCAAATAAATTCAATCAGTGGGTCGTGCTAGAAGATATCAAGACTAAAAAGTAACAGAAGAACCGAAATGACTCAAATTTTACCTGTTACGTGCGTCAATAATCCAATTAAAGTGATCACAATTGAAGGTGTTTTGAAAGATGAAGAACTTTGCATAAAGCCATTTGCATTGGAAAACGGAAATATACAGGCAGGTACTTGGGAGATTGCTTTGAAAAATTTTTCTTACGAAGTGAAGGAAGCACCTCGCGCCGATTTTATTTTGAGTGTACACACAAATGTGGTGACTGGCTTTCATCAACCAAATAAAGAACGACCAAAACCTACATCACCTGAAATATGTTCAATTTTAATTGAGGGCTCCAAAATAGGTGTGAAATTGTGCACTTTTTCAAATCCCGATTTTTTTTTGATGGATTCAATCAATCAAACTCTGAAATTACATTTTAATTACTTTCCTTCAGCAAGTATAAACCAAAAAAACATTAACTTTAAGGCAACATTCTATTATGTGAGACGACAGTAAACTATGGACATTTTTGTTGACAAGATCCATTTAAGACATTTAATGCTGAGAGACAAAATTTTTCTTTACAATTTGTATGAAGGAAAAGGATCGCGCCTAAACAATGCTTCTGAATCACAAATGAACACATTGATTAGGATTTTACATTTAATCTTGAATGATTACATTGAATTGAGAGAACAACATTACAAAAATGTCGTTAGAGCTAAACGGCTACCAGCACTGAAATGTAATTTTGAAAAAAATTCTGACTTTTGTAAAGTATTAAGACTTGATGTTGAAGAGAAGCGAAAACTATTAAAACAAATGCAAAATTGTTACCCATGGCTGTTGCATTCTCTTTTTAATTTCTAATCAAAATGGAAAGCAGACTTTTGCCTGAATTATGTAATCCAGTATACAACGTGGGTTTGGTGCCAAACATTCGAGCTTCAAAATTCCCAACTGGTTATGCTAATAAAATATTTTAAAAGTTTGACGTTAGTACTACGTTATCATTATTCATATCAAAAAAGAATTTAATACTTTCCCACGTCATCCTTAAAATATTCTATTGCCATATTTATGTAGATGATTTTAATACACCTGGAATTGGTTTTGCTGCTACTCCATTATCTCGTGTCTATGTACCCTTACAATTAGGGTCCCAAATGCCCTATAATAAAAGCAAGTTCACCGAAGAAAACAAAAACATTGACCAGACTGGCTTTGGACAAATAGATTCATCAGACAAAGAAGAACAAACCACATTGGATGAAGACAAAGAAGAACAAACCATATTGGATGAAGACAAAGAAAAACATATCACATTGGATGCTATTAAAAAAGACAGAGATTTGAAACGTAAGGCTTTAGGAGATGAAATTTTTAGTTTAATGAGTTCACCAATTAAGTCTTCCAACATCAAGCTCATACCAAAAAAGGTACAGAAAGAGAAAGAAGTGGCTTCAAAACCAGTGTCTTCAAAACCATCCGACAGTTTGGGCGGCATTCACAAATTTAAAAAAAAGTGATTTCAATTTTATCACAATGAGTAGTGAAGCTAATTTGCGTGAGGCAAAAACAGTACCAAGCATTTCTTATGTTGAACAGTTTTTCAAAGAAATACCAACTGATAGTAGATTTGGTTCTGTCAACTGGAAAAAAATAAATTCGCAAACAGGTGTAAGCCCAGAGTCCAAATCATATAAGTTTGAACTTTCAAGACAGCAAGCACCTAATTGTTACCTGGTATTATTATCATTATATTAAAACCTTCCTTTCAATTGACCATAAAAATTTTACAGAATTAAATTTTAATTGTAAAATAATATAGCTTAAATTTAGTGTAAAATGAGAGAAAACGGAATGTTTTAATTTAATTTATGATAATGATAGCTCTCCAATGTTATGGTCGAAGTTCAGATCCAAATTTTCAAAGCAGATCGTCTCACACTGCCAGATCGTGACGTCCTTGTTGGTCCAGTAAATAATGCATTGCACAGGAAAGTATCAAAATCTACTTTGTTTAAAATGATGAATGATAATTAATGATCAACTAATAACCTTTAGAGCTTATTCTGCAATTTTCAAAATGTTAAAGCACGTGAAAATCGGACCAAAAATGGCAAAGCGAATTAATATTTTTAATAAGAATAAAAGTAAATTTTGATATAATGATTTTTTGCAGTTGTTTCTCAAGATCAAAACTCACCATCAATGATGTTCCTCTTACTCAAAATCCAGCAATGTACCCAATTAAGTAAGTATCTATAGGTCCAATTAAGAATAATCACTGCAACTTATAATTTACTATTTAAAATCAATAGAAATTTTTTGTACGTAAAATGTTGATGGAATTGACACCTGGCTGTTGCTTTATTTCACTTTAAGCTTAACTTTGTTTCAGAGCTTACCTACTTAATCTTTTGTCTTTTGGCCAAGACAATAAAACATCATTCCTTGAATGTCATGGTTGGAGAAACGACACCACAAGAAGCATGGAACCATTTGATGAGAGAGACCAGAACACAAATCTAGGTTTTATCTCAAGAGCTTCTTGGTGGAGAGAAGATCAAGTTGGAAAAGGGCCTTGGAGAACTGGTGTCAATTTCTCAAATTATTTCTAACAATGAACAATGATTGTTCTGAAATGCTAGAGCGTCCTTAAATTTTCTTTAAAAAATCAACTATCTAGCTTTTCACAAAATTGTTAAAAATATTTTTGGTAAAATTAACCTCAGAGGGGTATACGATGATTGGGCGACTACACCATGAGCTCATGGGATTGGGAAAATGTTTACCTCCTCAAACGTAATGCTCATAAGTTATTTTAAAAATGTTATATCTACCTTTTGATTGCTCTGATTTGCCGAATAAAGCAAATTGTAATTAATTAAATATTAATATTTAACATTTTTAATTTAAATCATGAGCATATTATGACAGGAAAATTGATTTCGAATTGGAAAAATCTCCTGACGCGTTTTATCTCATGAGAGGAAAAAAAGCACAAGGAGGTCAATTTGTGGATGACAAAGAAGAATATACTTTTGTAATTAAGAACATTGCCCTCTATGTCCAACAAGGAACACTTTCATTGCCTCTCTATCAAGAAATCATGAGGTTGTGGCCTTCAAATGACATTCTTTATCACTTTAGGCGATTTGATGTTCTGCACATCCACACGAGTGCGGGCAGCACTTTTTTAAACAGTGACAAATTGTGGTCAGAAGCAGAATCGCCAGGTTAATTTTATTAACATTGTTAAAACAAAAAAATTACTTTTAATGTAGTAGTTTCATACTGAAATATGATATTTCTACTTTCATTATGTCACTACTCCAAAATACATTCAGTTTACCTTTGTTTAACAAGTGTTAATAAATTGTTTTTAGTACGAATCTACTTTGCCCTTGTGCCAGCTGGTGCAATCTCAGGCAATTATGATCAAAATCCATTCAATTTTCAAAAAAAATGGAAAGTAAAAGCAACATCACAAAGTTTGCGCAATGAAACTTCACAATCAGATTCATCATCTGCAAGAATATTGGAACAATTGGCAAGAGAGAACAGGGAGTACAAAGAAGCGCAAATGAGGTTAATGAAGGCCTTGTTTGAACAAAACGCAAAATATGCAGAACTTGCAAGTCAAAAAAATAAAGGTCGTGGAAAAAATACAAGAAATAACAGTGTTGCTGGTGAAACCGCTGGGCCAAGTGATGGTGAACTACCGTCTACTTCACTTTATCAAACCCTCAGAAGCTTTTTGGGTTCAGGCGAAAATATGGATCAAGATTTGGCATCAAATCATTCGCAATCCTCATTTGAAATATTGGACAACACTACTGATCCTCCTCCTCCTCCTCCTTTTTCTCCCCACCCCTCTCTCGCAACGACCCAAAACTTGCCTCCTCAAGCTGCAGATCCACCACCAACAACAACAGTTTATGTAACAAGCCTATCGTTATATCTGAATGGCGACAAGGTCGATCAACTTGATTCAACTTGTACAAAAGATCAATCAATGGCTGACTTTGTTAGGCTTTACAACACTTGTGGAATGGCCAACTCATTACATTCAATGCATATTAATTATGATGCATTTATGAATGGTTGTTTCATTTGTGCTTACGACCTCTCAAGTTCAGGCATTTGTGGCAGCTCTTACGCTTTACCCACTGTTAAAACTGGTTAGTTTTTATTTTCAGCAAAACCTCTTCCATTTCTGAAAGTAATATTGGTCCTTTCAAATAATTTCTGACACTATTTTGACTGATTACTTTAAAGTGTCACATTTCATTTAAATGGACTGCATATTTGTTTGCAGGTCAATTGAGAGTGAGAGTTGAGTTCAGTGCCGGAGTCCCAAATGATTTATCTCTTATTGCTCTTGGAGAATTCAGCTCGCTCCTTACCCTTGGTTTCAAGGGAAGTACAGTCAAGGCATCTTACAGCACTAACCAACCCTAGGTAACTTTTAATGTCTTTGATTTTTCAAGATTTATTTTCAGTGCAAAAAATGTATAAACATTTATGAGAGCTTGCGATTGTTAAATGAGTCTGGGAGAGAGAGAGAGGGAGAGAAAGAGGGTGTTGAGCGTCTATTGTGTCATCTTATCTATTTTACAGCATGTTTTGTTAGTTATTTTAGTGCTTTGAAACTTTGCGGACATTTTTTGAGTTTCAAAAATGAATAAAATATTCCTCTTTGTTTTTGTGCTTATCGGATTCATTAATGCTCTGAATCCGCCCAACTATTATTTTCTCTGCAAGCCATATTATACGTACGAAGTGGAGTGCTACCATTACGATTTCGATGATAAAACTTGCTTTCCGTGGAATTTGTTCAATTGCTCGATTATTAAAACAGACTTTGACACGGTCTGTTTAAAGTATGATTGCATGGTAAAAACATTTATTTGACTTAAGTTAATAGAAAATTTCCTGGAGAAAAGATTTTTGTGATCTATTTGATACTAATCAAACACTACTCAAATGTCTTAATCAGTACAAACATATTTTTTAGGACTATCTCGGAACAACAACAACAACAACACCACCACCACCAACAACAACAACAACAACGGCAATAACAACAACAACAACAACAACGACAACAACAACAACAACAACAACGACAACAACAACAACAACAACAACAACAACAACAACAACAACAACAACAACAACAACGACGACGACGACAACTTTGCTCTCTAAAATGCGGTAAGGGGCCATTTATAAATAATTAAGGACACTCAATTTCAGGCTCGACCAGGACTACTAATATTTAAAATTGAAAAATTTATATACTATAATATTTCATGTTATTATTTGTCTGTTGTGTTTATAAAAGCAAATATTTTTTTCAGGTTTGAAAGCTGTGAGTCATATTCGTGTACGGTTGACATTCAACTTGAAGATATGTGCATAACATATTTCAAGGGACAGTATGATGCGAATTGCTTCATTCCCTGTCACTTGTCAAATTGTTCGAAAACGTACGAGGAAATGGTTCTCTGCGCCGTATATACCTGTAATCAAAAAATGGTCCCTATTCTCCCAGCCTATCCCGTCACACATCCTGGAGTAATTGCAGCAGTCTCTTGTCTAGCTATTCTTTCTTGTATATGCTTAATCATTTTGAGCATTTTAATAGTAAAGACAAGAAGGGTGCTACATCACTTTCGGCTGAGGAACGACGACAACACAAACATCTCAAACGTGGACGCCGGTAAACTAATAATAATATTAAAATTCAAATATAAAGTGTTGTCTAATCCCCTGCTGTAATGTGAAATTTAAAAAGTACAAAAAGTTCAAAACTTGAAATTAACACTGAGAATTACCTTAAAAACACTCCTAAATAAATATCATACTTTTATTTTTAGATATACTGACAGATCCGTTTCCATTTGAAAATGAGAGACAAACCGCCGCCAACGAAAGTCAGAACTCAACATTTGTAAGTGTGGACCTTAACAGTGAAACTGTGAGGTTTGCTACAAAATCAAAAACTTACGAGTGTTTTGAGATGACAAAAACGGCAAATTCCGATACCGGAAGTGTTGTGTAAATAATGTGTTTGACGTACAAAGTGGTCAAAAATGGAATTTTTAAAAGTGTTTTAAACATGTGTAATTTAAAATAATTTAATTGTAACAAATATTTTCGTCATATTTCTAAATTAATGCTTGTAGAAGTAGTCTTTAAAAACTAATAAGTAGTGTTGTATGTAATTAAAAATAATTTAATTGTAACAATTCTAAATTAATGCTTTGTAATTAAAAATAATTTAACTGCGTCATATTTCCAAATTAATGCTTTTATTGTGAAATATTTCAAATCTGTCTTCAAGTAATAAACATTAGTGTGAAATGACCTTACAACTACATCATTAAGATACAAAATAAAAAAACATTTTATAAAATAAATGATTTGCTGTAGTTTTTGTCGGGAAATGCTTCTCTCTCTTTCTTTCTCTCTCTCTAGCAATCAATAGATCAATAGCATCTTGAGCATCGGCTTGCTATAATGCGGAGCTCATACAGAGTTTGTGGCAGGGGGTCACGGGGGGTCATATTTGCAAATGTATATCGATTTTTGTTTGACCATTTGCATAACATGCACAACGGAGGGGTGGGAGCATTTTATTAGGGTGCATCTGGTAAAAGCAATTCTAGCGTCAGAACGTCAGTTGGCGAAGTTTAGCAAGAAGGAAGAATGTCTCTCCCTACTATTTCTCAAGATTGTTTAAGCATCGCATTTTTAAGTAATTATTGTGTTGCAAGCTATCCAGGTTATGTAGCAATTGGGGAACTTAACCCAAGTCATGGTTTTAATGAAAACCAGTACATCAAAATACGTTCTACGGACATTGAAAAATTTATAATAAGTGCAAAAACAATTCTTATCTTTTTTGGTGAAAAAGAAGATTTAGATTCAGATACTGATGTACCAATACTGGAAAAAAAGTCTAAATACATTATTAAGTGGTCCGGTGAGAATCGACAAAACAGAAACGAAGCAAGAGTCAAGATAAGTGTTGAACTATTTGAAGAAAAGAAAACATTTTCAATTTTCTTTCTGTTCGATGAATTTTACCACCTGCTTGAAAGCTTTATAAATGTGGCATTTAATTCCTTTTTACTTTGTGCTTATCAAGTTGCTTGTCTAAAAGAGTTTTTGAACAATTTGCAAACTGAAAGCCGTGATTTAGAATACGTGAAATTTTTAACTCATGAAGACTGTTTAAATTTTGCGAAGAACCTGTGTAACCGACTGGGTATTCCATCTATTAATACTTTTTTAATAGGAGATAAATTGTATGAACACAAAGTCGAACTTATGTTGTTTTTGGACATTCGAAAACTTTTTGCATGTCGTACACAAATGTCACCTTTTTACATATTTTTGGGTATGGACTAAAGCACAGACATCTATGGAGAGTCTAGATCTCTATGCATCAACCTGAAGAAGCTATATTCAAAACAAAAAACAAATCATTCAGACTTACTGAAAAATCAAGCAAAACCTACAAATGTAAGTAATAATTCATGTTCACTTAAAATGTACGGCAATTTGGAGTCATTTACGAAAGATTTAGAGACGTTAGTTGAAATATTTTAGTATTAGCCGTTTTCATGAGGAAATTAGTTGAAATATTTTAATATTAGCAGGCAGTTTTCATAAAGTCAATCATAAAAAAGTACATTTATTTCTTTAAATTTATATTTTAGGGGCTACTGCGTTGAATGAGACGACCAGACTGTGAGTGGGCCCTGCCCCGTTTACCAGACGATTGGTTGCCCTACCCCATCCTGGCCGCCCTATTGTCCTGGTAAAGTAATTAACATTATTACAAATTAAGCTATATTTTTGCATTTCCCAATTTTCTACAATACTTGCAGCAAAACAATTTTTTTATTTTAACAGTCCTTAGGGTGTTTGAAAACTTGTCACCATGCAAACGCTGGAAGTGTTTTGGCCTCCCGCCTATTACGCCTTCGCCAAGTCCTACTGAACCTTCGCCAAGTCCTCCGCCATGGCCGGAACCTTCACCAAGTCCTCCGTCAGAACCAGAACCAGGCCAAAATTCGTTGTTACTTCAAGTAGGCTTAGGTTTAAATTTTACCAACCTCTTTAGCATATGTTCAAAAAAGCTAGACTATATGAATTATTTATAAATAGTTTACCTTTTTATGCAACAAATCTAAAAATAGTTGGCAAATTTTTTACTAGGACTTTCACTGACAATCCTAATCCTTGCGGTCATCGTTTTTAGTATTTACAAAACTGTTGACAAATTTTTTGCCCAAGAGTGGCAAGCGAGAAGGGATTGGTGGAGGCGTCGTTTCAACAGTGAACGTTTTGACCATCGTGGCTTTGAAGATCGAAGTTTTAGTCATCTTCGTAGTACCTTCGTTGACGTCGACGTAATGAGTTCAGACGAAGACAACAGCGATGACGAAATGAGGGTAAATTACTGTAACTACATAAAATCACAAATTTTAAAGAGTCTTTAGGCAATGTTGGGTCATAAGCTTAATAAAATTACTTTTTACAGAGGCAAAATCGACAATTGTTTGAAAAGATTGCTGATACTTCAGCTGCACAACTGGCTGCTCGACTTGAACTGGCTCGACAGCAACAAGTAGAGGTCCTCGTGGATCATCAAGACAGTGGAAATGACGACCCAAATTTCAACCGTGGTGTCTTCGTCTATGATTTCATGAGTTCCAACGAAGACGACAACGATAAAGAATTTTGGGTAAATTGTGTTGGCTGGATTCTTGAACGGGAACTACATAAAATCACAAATTTTAAGGAATTTTTAGACAATGTTGGGCCATAGCCTTAATCAAATTACTTTTTACAGATGGAACGACAAAAGAAACTGTTATATGAAAAGCGTGCTGAGGCTCAGGCTGAACAACGTTATAAGGAGCTTGACGCTCGACAGCAACAAAAAGCTTTAACCGATCATCTACAACAGCAGGAGGCAGCCTTTCGACTGCAACAACAAACCATAGCCACTCAACTACAACAGCAAAGAGCCTTTCGCGTAATTGAAAAGCAGCAACAACCCAATCAACAACAGCCAGATCAAGCAGGTGTCAATTCCATCAACATTTTATGTATGCATTTTTGTACAAACGTCTTTTTTATGTACATGTTACTAGAAAAAGCTGCAGAAATGCGACGTTTATACGAAAAATTTTGTACGTTTAACGTTGATGAAATTGACTACAGAGCCAGATCAGCAGCCAGATCAGCAGCCAGAGCAGCAAATGCAGCAGGATAACCCAGATCAGCCACAGCAGCAACAGCAAGATGAGCAAGATCAGCCACAGCAACAGCCAGATCTGCAACAGCAAGATGAGCAAGATCAGCCACAGCAACAGCCAGATCTGCAACAGCAAGATGAGCAAGATCAGCCACAGCAACAGCCAGATCTGCAACAGCAACATGAGCCACAGCAACAGCCAGATCTGCAACAGCAAAATGAGCAAGATCAGCCACAGCAACAGCATCTGCAACAGCAAGATGAGCAAGATCAGCATGAGCCAGGTGTCAATTCAATTTCATCAACATTTTAGGTACAATTTTTTTGTACTAACGTCTTTTTCTATGTAACTAGAAAAAGTTGCAGAAACGCGACGTTAATATGAAAAATTTGTACGTTTAACGTTGATGAAATTGACTCTAGATCAGCAACAGCAGCCGCGTCAAGAGCAAGATTTGAACCCGTTCAGAAACCAGAGACCCTATCTGAGAAATAGGCTGCAAAGGAATAGAGTCCTCAGCCAAAAAGGAGCTGAACTGCTGGTAGGGCTAGACTACAAAAACATTGATTCCTACTCCCTTTAATGATATAATGGCATTTATAGAAGACCCTCATAACAATAATTTTATTTTAATATAATAAATGAAGTTTATTAACGTTTTGAAATAACTAATTTTTCAGGTCTCTGAAAATGAACGCAAGGCTCAAAAGAAGAGGGACCGCGATGGTAAAAATAACAAGTTGGATAAAAACTAATCGCCAGACTTTACTGAACCCGGAGAAAAATTTCAATGATAACTTATGAACATTTATTCTTCTTGGCTTTAAAATCAATTTTGACTTCAGATTAAAACCTTTCTGAAAAAATTATTTTAAATTTTCAACAAACAAATTAGTAGTGTTACATTATATTTCAATTTGCAAATGTTTGAAATAAAGATCATTGTCAAATCGATTTTTTGACTTTACAGTAGTGTTATGATAAAATATAATAGTAGTAGTATAGTATTTTACTATATATTTCATAATAACCGTACGACATAAAAAGTAGGTCATAAAAGAGGTGTCCGTACAACATAAAAAGTAGGTCATAAAAGAGGTGTGCCACTGAATACCCGAAGTCTTCAGCGCAACTGTTGAGCGTTGGAAAAGTAACAGTGGGAGATGCGCAAAACATTCTAACTTATTCTATATTTTTTTTGGGTGTGAGAGAGATATGGGTCAATCAATATTTTATGGGTGGGAGCACAGTTTGAAAGTAGGGCAACGCTCTTGCGTGTGCGTGTATATTTACTTCTTGAATGCGCGCCTAGCATATCTTTTGTTTTGCGAGGCTGCCAGGCCAGCTCAGCAGGCTTTCAAACTACCCCTACGCGCAACACCGGCGAGCAGGGCTCTCTCTTACTTTCTAGTCGAGTAGTAGGGCCCTCCACCACCCACGGGACAAGGCCTCCACCACCCACGGGAAAAGACGAAAACTATAAAGAATGAAGAGAAAGGGTTGCATAAAAGGACGAACCGACGAGCCGGGTTATGGGAAAATATCACCCCGCGCCGACCGACGTACCGGGTCTTTAGTCGCTTTCTACAGAGCAACTAAAAGCCGGGACAGTACACCGACGACCCGGGACGACTGACGACGAGACACTCCCCCCCCCCC
>Ga0209990_10001196_pt1 | contig 22689 bp, 34 predicted proteins | sample NOAtaG_6_FD_187304 | JGI IMG/M metagenome (GOLD analysis project Ga0209990, IMG submission 187304) | Freshwater lake microbial communities from Lake Erie, under a cyanobacterial bloom - NOAA_Erie_Diel5S_2200h metaG (SPAdes) (version 2) | ecosystem: Environmental > Aquatic > Freshwater > Lake ...
CCATCTCAACCCTCCCCCCGGTGCTCTGGCGCAAGGAATATGGTCTTAGGTTCTTGGGTCATAAAATAATCCACGCTAAAATTCCGGTTATGATTATCGCTATCAGGGCTGCAATGCCTTCGTTAGCAGGGTCTGGGTATGGGTTCGGCGGCAAGTGCATATCAACCCTCCCCCGCCACAACGTTGCCCGATTCGTCTAGGATGGCGATTATGTCGTAGTCTGGATTGGCTCGAAGTATCCATTCGTGTTTTGCAATACCAAAACCTCTTCCGCCTATGCCCCACCTTGCACCGCCGTTGTCTCCGTAGATTCTTAGCTCCGATTCGGCATATTGAGGCGAAATCATCATGACGTCATCACCGATACGGTTCCGCAACCGCACCCTAAGCCCCGGCGCGGGGAATATGTGACCCTTGTCTGCGTACTGCGCGAGAAAATCCTTCACGGATGGCCGCGCATTAAGTTTTCTTTGTGTCCTACACCTACAATCGGGCAAAGCACCAAAGCAATTCCGGCATTGGTCGCGGGGAAGGGTTCCTATCATAGCTTTCTTGCCTCGCTAAGTGCTGTTAACATTGTGATGATGCTTGCTCCAAGCAAAACAACCGCGTGTATATTCTCCCCGTCCTTAAACATGCAGCCAGCTACAAACGCATCGGCAAGCGTTAAAAGCGAAAAGAATATCACCTCAAATTCAACTCTACTCATAAGTTTTCCCTCTTTTAAAAGGCTCTAAACAGTAGATAGGCTGCGCCATAAAAGACTAACGCAAAAGCAATTGCATTAAGCAAAGCGCTATAAAACTTATTTGGTGTTTTTTGATTTTTCATTTTTATATAATCTTTCTTTTTTTTAATTAATCGGCATAAGGTTTTAAGGCGGAAACAAGAGCGGCACGCGCCTTTAATCCAAAAGGGATATCGGGCGCATCTAAGTACACATAAACATCAAAGCGGCCAGATTCCTTTAGCGGGGTTGCTTGTAGCTTAGCCCCGGCAAAGTTCTTGCATATGGTGCGCATAGCCTTAACGGCTTCAGAATCGCGGTTATTATATTTTATGGTTACAGCTTTTTTCATTGGATTTGCTCTTTATGTGTTAGAGAAAACGGGAACCCAGCCGGGGCGCTCGAACGTGTCAAAAAAGTAAATGTTGTTGTGGTCTGTTCTTTTGACATCGCGGCCAGGCAGGGAATGTTGAACGGGAACTAAAAGCCCTATTGAGGAAGATCCATAGCCAGGCGGCAATGGAGTTACCGGGCTTAAAGTTAAAAGATAAAGATTATCGTCATTCATGCAGCGATCATAATAGTGTGTGGGCTTGCCGCCCTTAGCTTTATACCCTATGAGCCAAAGTGCATAAAGATGAACAGTTGACCGTATCGCGTATCTTTGAAGCCAATTATTAAGCGTTTGCTCTCTTAAATCTGATTCAGCGCCTGAATTTTTAATCCATTCTGCTTCTATTTTTCTTTGCTGCTCGATTTTTTCAAAATATTCAGGGAATATTGTGCTCATGTTATTTAATCCTATCCATGATTGACGGTTGCGGCTTAAGTTTTGATGACTTTAAAAGCCAAAGCTCCCAGAAAGCGGGGTGCATTCTTGCTTTTCCGCTCTCCCAATACTCCCAGGCCATGCCGCTCGCGTAAACAAGCGCAGCAGCCTCGGCCATTTTAAGGCCAGTACTCATCCTTGATGCTTGAATTTCAAAGGGCAAGGGGTTTGAGGCCGCTGTGCGGCGGCCTCGGTTCGGGTGGTTACTCATTGGCGGCCTCAAAAATAAAACCCCGCTCCCAAGAGCCGATGTTGATGTAGGAATACCAGCCAACATCATAATAATCGCTCTGTGAATCGCTGCGGTCGTGATTGCCTTCATTCATAATAGCAATAGCTTTTTGCAAAAATTCTAAAGCAGCACCTGTAAACCAAGGGCGCACTTTTTCAGTAACAAAACTTTGATGAACTTGCAGATAGCCTTCTCTTATTCTGAAATCGTGGCGCTTGGCCTGCTCATTGTAATTTTCAATGAAATCTATTTTTGCACTTTTGATATTGAGGTTTAAAGTTGAGCTGTGCTCTACAGACATCGTGGCTTTTACACCGTATTCTTTGAGCAAAGGTTTAATTTTTTCGTGAATGCTTTTTTTCTTTTCTTGCGACATGTAAGCCATTGTTTTAATCCAGCCCCGAAAACCTGAGGCGCGGTGCGGTTGCCCGCTGTTGATAAAAACAACATACACCAATTTTTAACACTGTCAAACGCTAAGTTTAACTTTTTATTCCGTTTCTAAACGTGTGACAAGAGTGCAACGGCAATTGATTGTGTTTGCCGCCCTTGCTGATGGATCGCCAGGAAACATGATATCGCCTAGCGGGGATTTAAAAGGCTCGTTAAGACCAACCCCGTCTTTATTCATAAGGGGGATTTGAAAGTGAGAATTGCGCACCTTTAAATCGCCTGAGGTTATCCACTTGCGCCTAACTTTTTTTTCAGGGACATCGCCCTCATCAACCATTTGCTGCCATATGAGCTGCTGCCCGGCCTGAATGGCGCGGATGCTTTCCGTTTTTGCTATGACCTCGGCGCGGTATTTTAGATACTTTTCCCGATAGCGCTGCACCATAGCATCAATGCGCTCTTGCGTTAGCTTTTTCCCCTCTTTAATTGCCCGCGCAACGGTGGGGTCGTATCGCTTATCGCGCAGCCGCCTTGCCAAGGCATCTGTGTCGAGCTGCTCCAAAGAGCGCCTATAATTCCGCACGGCTCGCTCTTGTGATTCCGTTAAGCCAATGCTTGACCGGATATTCCTGGCCGTCTCAATGGGGTTAGAACCTGAAAGGATGCCATCGGCGGCAACTTGCCGTATGGTTTCTTGAACGTCTAAGCTGATTTCCCTGATCTTATTAAACTTATAATCATTCAGGAAAGAAGCGGTGCGCGGGTTTGTGACGTTAAAGCGCACGCTGATCGCGTTGCCGGATTCGTCTGGCAAAAAGGGGAGGTTATCGATAACAACAGCCGCGCCTGTTTGCACCGCTGCCTGAAAGGTTTCAGCATAGAGCTTTACCGCGCCAGTGAATGCCTTCTCGGTGACTATGTTTGTAATTGCCCGCACGTCTCGCGCTTCCACAGCAGCAAGCAAAGCCTTTAGGTCAACAGTGCTCTGGATAGCCGCAATCATAAGCAGGAACGCCTCGCGGATCTTAGGCTCCATAGATAGCGCCGCACGCTCTAAATCATTTATCAGCTTGCGGTCGCTGGCCTTTTTGAAATTATCCATAGTGGCGGCAATTCCCTTGTTTTATGTCGCGGCATCATCTACAGGCGGCAACCCGGCAACATTGGCTTCGGCGTTTTCCGGCATCCCTGCCGCCGCCCTCACAAAGTTTTCAGTATCGGCATCGCCTGCAAGCATAAAGCCTGCACCAGACGTTTTAGCGATAAAGTCACCAAGTTCGGCAAGGTCAACCGGGGCAACGTTACTACCGCACAGATAGGGGCAAAGCTCTTTAGCAAAACCATTGACTTCCCAAAGCGTCTCCACAACGTGCTTTTGAAATCCGGTGATGATTATTTTTTTAAACGCTTCCAGAGAGGTCAAGAACAAATCCGTCTTGCTCTTTGAGAGCGCGAAGCTCCCGTGGCCGTTGCCAAGCATAATGAAATCAGCAAGCACAGTGCGGGCAATGGATGACTCATAACGGCGGATAACCTTATCAGCATCCACGGCCTTGTTGCCGGGGGATGACAGCAACTCTAACTTAAATTTAGGCGTTGAGGTGTAAGAGCCATCATCATTAGCATAAGGGTCTGAAGGCAGGATTATACCGCCGTGCTCATTCATTTTGACATCACGCACGATCTGCTCATAGACGGCGCGGGCTTGTGATGCCTTGCCAGTAGTAGCTGATAGGATTTCCGATGGGATATAAGCAACAGGGATACCCGTCAAATCACGCTCAAACCCGATGGCTTCCTGATTCTGAATGTTTTTCTTGTAGTAGTACGCCCGGTACGCGCTGCGCAGTATGCTGCGCCCCTCCGGGTTATCCATGATTTTTTTTGTGCGCAACAGCATGCTGCGCTCGATCGGCACAAAACACATTGCAGTACCAAGCATTGCCCGCTGCCACATACCAGCTAAACGGCCTTCCTTAAACTCCCAGCGGTCGAGTGATTGCTGGCCGCGCAAAGCAACCTTTGCGATCCCGATTGCCTTATCATCAAACTTGCTGCTCTTTTCTTTATCTTCTTTGTTTTCGCCATTGCGAAATTTGAGCACTATTTCAAAGTAAGCCCATCCGTAAACCAAGAACGATAGCGCCTCGGTGATAAACTCCTCAAACGTATGCGACATATCATCAAAAATTGCCGCCTGCATCCAGTCCCTTGCTTCCATTGCGGCGTTTGATTGGTCTATCGGGTCAAAGCGATACTGCACAGAGCGAATCATCATCTCAATGGCCAGCAGGATTGCGCCAACGGCGTCATCATTATCGGCCATCTCACGATAGACCCGGCGGCCTCGCTCGCCGCGCAGTTCTACCAAAAATTCATCTTGAATCCGCCCGCCAACGCTAGGCAATCCAGTGTTGCCAATTTCAGCCTCAACAGCCCCGGCGGCTGCCTTGCCTTTGGGTGTCGCTTTGCGTGTTTTATTTTGAGCCATAACCAAACCCTTATTTTACTTGCATAGGAACGCCAATAGCGCCCCGGTCGTTCCTGCGCATTATAACGGGAAGTTCGTTAATTGCGCCAGCCGCTGCGTCAACTTGGTCGTCATGTGCGCCGTTAGGGAATAAAGTAAGCTCCTCAATAAAGGCGGCGTTCCAAGGCGCACGCACAATATAAACGTTCCCGTTCTGCGCCCGCGCCTCTAAGAGTTCTGCGCGTTTTTCTTTTGAACCTGTGCTTTTTATGCCTTTGAAATTGTAATCAGGCAGCACCTCGCGGGCATAATGATCAATAGAGATTTTACCCGATGACCCGCCCTCTTGCTCCATGCGGATATAGCAATCAAGGCCATCCATAGCAGCGGCACTTTGAACCCGCGCTTCTACGGCTGCAGCGGATAGGCGGAATTTGACTACATCCTCAATGTAGTATGCCCCGTTGTGTCCCCATATTTTAACGCCTGCAGTGAAATCGGGGTCGCGGTTCTTATTCGATACCTCTGTTGATGCCATATCATAAAAGCGAACGCATACGCCCTCTTCTCGAACCTCATGAGGCAGGGCATCAATAAACTTAAACCATTCAGCTTTAAACATACCGCCCTCACGCGGCACAGGCAGTTGTTGCAGCTGCCCGGATATAGCGTATTGCGTCATCTCGCGCTTACGCTTGTCGAGAGCCTCGCGGGTGAATTTTTCCGGCCAGAGGAGTTCGCCAGGCTCTTTGCGCCAATCGCCAATGAAGTGAAATTTATGGTTAGGGTCGTATTCAGCGGGCAGGCATACGTGCGTATAGTCGCCTGTTTCAGCAAGCACGCCCGAAACATCTTTCTCATGCAGGCGCTGCATGATGACAACAATAGCTGATTGCTCTGAGTTTAAGCGGTTAGGTAACGTTTCTTGAACAAAACGAATCGTCTCCCAGTGCGCCTCTTTCCCGATATCCGATGCTTTGTGCGGATCATCAAAGATAATTAGGTCGCCCCCTTCACCCAGGACTTGCCCTAGCGGCGTTGTGGCCATACGAAAGCCCTGCTGATTATTATCATAGCGATGCTTAGCGTTCTGATCCGATACTAGGTTAAAATCTTTGCCCCAGAACTGCTGATAGAATTTAGAATTTATCAAGTTTCGAGAGCGCCTAGCATCACGGGTCGCCAAGCTGTGCGCGAAAGACAGGGAAAGGATTTTCTTATCAGCCCCGGCATTGTTCCAGTTGTCAAAGTACGGGGTGTTAAGCGTCCACAGCCAGGCGGGGAATGCAACAGAGCAAAGCGTTGATTTAGAAACGCGGGGCTGAATATTGATAAGCAGGCGATTGATTGAGCCTTTGGCAACGGCCTCTAAATGTTCACATATGCATTCAAAGTGCCTGCCATCGGTGAAAGGGGCAGGATCGATATAACGCCAAGAGGCTTTATAGAAATCGTGCAAGCTCCTTTCATAAAGAACCTTCTGGATCATTAGGGATTCTTTGTCTGATTTCATGCAATTTTTTTAAATCCTCTTTTGACAATTTAAAAAGTTGTTCCTCCGTAAAAGCTATCTGGCTGCGGTTATCAATGTTCACGGTAACAGAGGTTGCGGGCGGTTGCTCCGTTCTTAAATCCTCTGGATCGGCAAAGCGCCGTTCCATTCTTGCTAGAAACTTTTCTATAGCGGATAAAACCGTTGCGTTTATTTCATTCGACTGAGAAATCCGAAAAAGATTCATAAGCGTGCTGCGATAAGAGTTAGCCGCGCCAGCTATGATTTCATTTTCAAAGTGCTTTTTAAGGGTGTCAACATCAATACTTTTACCCGTATCGGGGTTTCTAGTAAGGATTGCAATTGCTTTTTCAGGCATGCCTAAAGCGGCCATCGTTTTGACGTCCGCCCGCATTTGCTCGGTAGGGATAAAGGGTTTACCAGTTAACTCTTTATTGACTAACTCCTTGCGGAATATGTCAATTTTTAGCTTCGCTCGCTTTTTTTTAATCGGCTTTTCTAAGTTTTCTGGTGTCGTCATAAGACAATCCCGTATCCTTATTTATTGCTTTTTGCCCGGTGAAGTTCTGCCAGCGTTGAATGATGACATCCACAAACCGGGTATCAAGCTCCATGAGATAGGCGCGGCGGCCTGCCTTTTGAGCGGCAATGAGTGTCGATCCAGAACCGCCAAACAAATCCAGAACGATATTGTCGCGCTTGCTGCTGTTACGAATGGCACGCTCTACCAGTTCAACTGGTTTCATGGTCGGATGCACTTTATTGTTGGATGGCTTATCATGCTTCCAAACAGTTGATTGCTTTCTACCTCCTTCCCAAACGTGGCGCATACCTTCTGGCCATCCATACAATATAGCTTCATATCCTTCTTTATATGACGCAACAGACCCCTCTTCAGGGAGGGAAGGGAGTTCTTTTGATTTTCCGTATAAAATAGGCTCATGTTGGGTGTGATAATCCCAAGGGTCAAAAACAAAAGTGTTTTTTATCCACATTAAATATACTGAAAACTTTCCACCGCTTTTAATAAAGGCACTGTGCAAAGAATGTAATTCTCTATCTGCCATACAGATATAGATTCCGCCAGCGGTATGCCTTACAATGTTATCGCATGCGGCCTGCAGGAAAGCGCCAAAGGCATCCCCTAGCGCATCATTCTTAATCTTTCCAGCCGCGCCCTTATAATCCACGTTATACGGCGGGTCAGTGAAACACATGGCGGCCTTATCGCCTGCCATGAGGCAGTCAACATCCATAGCATCGGTTGCGGATCCACACATCACCCGGTGCGCTCCAAGAATCCACACATCACCCGGTGCGCTTACAGGATTAGGCTCAACATCCGGGGCATCATCTGGATCAGCGGCAAAGTTTGTGAAATCCTCAATAGGGCGCAGCAGCTTGCTTACTTCGTCTGCATCAAACCCGGTCAAGGACATATCAAAGTCTTTAACCCGCAATTTTTCCATTTCTTGAATAAGGCCATCAACAGACCATTCGGAATTTTCAGCGATTTTGTTATCGGCAATCCGTAAAGCTATTTTTTCATCCTCTGATAAATCAGGGATAGTAACGGTCGGCACTTCCTCTAGCTTTAAGAACCTAGCGGCGGCAAGGCGGCCATGCCCTGCGATTAATACGCCGCTTTCATCTAAGATGATAGGGGCATAAAATCCAAAGCGGGATATGCTTTGCGCCAGGTCTATAACTTGCTTTTCCGGGTGCGCACGCGGGTTGCCATCGTACTCTTTAAGGCTGGCAACCGCACGATACACGATTTCAGTTTTATATGCCTTCTGCAATGGAAGGTTTAGTGCTTCTATTGATGTATTTTTATTCTTTTTATTTGCCATAATTAAAATACTACCTTAGCTGAATACTTCATCATCGGTTTGATGAAAGTCCTCTTTTTTAAGAGTTGCTGATTTATCGCCCGCCGTAATAGTGACATCACCAGCGGCGGTGATACCTTTAAACGAATCATGGATTTCTTTAGCATTGCGCTTAATTTCATCATCCGCTTTTTGCGCCAGGGTCTGCTCATAGAAGCCGGGGATCTCGAAGTTTTCGCCAATCCCTTCAACGTAGGTCCCCACAAGAGCAATCTTTTCCTCATAGGCTTTTGAGTCTTTGCGGTATTTAAGAACCTCTTTAAAAATCGGCACGTCAAAGCCGCGATTTTTCACTTCCGTGGCAAGTTCCTTAATATCATCATTGACGGCCTGCAGGTCTTCTTTGAGGCGCTCCATGCGCTCCACTAAAGAAAGCAATTCAGGATTATGGATGTTGTGTTTTGCAGCGTATTCTGGCGTGCCTTTATCGTAGACGCCTGCCTTAGTCTTCTTTTTGGGTTCCGAGTCGTTTTCTGCGAAAGGGTCGTGGTTTTTTTGAGATTTTGCCATGTCTTACTCCATCAAGGGCATTGGTTGAACCTAACAAAAAATCAGAAAGAACGGTATCGATAACATCCGCCTTAGTTTTGCCTGCGCGTTCGCAATGCAAAACAAGAGCCTCTTCTAACACGGGGTCTATTGTGCTTGTAAAGATGGGTCTTTTTCGTGGAGATGCTTTAGATGCCGCTTTCTTCTTTTTCGCCATAATGTTTGTATTTACATATGCGTCAAGCGAACGCAAGAAATATTTTTATCAAGTTCTTTGTAGTAATTTAAAAGCTCTATGCAGGCGGAGCGGAATGCAGCCATCTCAGGTGGAGGCTTTTTAGGGAATCGTTCTGGCCTGCCTACGGGTAAATTGTCAAGAACGGTCGCGGTGAACATTCGCTGCGTTGCCGGGTTGATGACTTGCAGTGCATCGCGATACTTGCACCAGTAACGCATCTTGTTGCGCTCGAATGCCTGCTGCGTTGCAAAGTGCTGCTGCTCAATCATGTAAAAAAGATAATCGCGGCGGATACGGCAACAGGCGTGAAATTCGTCATGCTCAATAAAGTTAAAAGTCTTATACCGAAAAATCATTAGATCGGCTGGTTTTTTGCTGCCATCATCGGGGCGCAATATATGATTAATATCTAGGATTTGCAATTTTATTTTTCCCTAAGATACTATCGCTAGTACAAAGAAAAAAATTGAATTACAAGGATTAATTTTATTTAATTATACTCTAGGGATAATAGGGCGGCAATTTTTCCCTGAGACGTCACAGACGTACTGCGCATCGAATTCATCGTAGCGGGCAGGGATGGGGGGGTTATATTCACTCTCGTTTCGCTCTACGCGCTCGAATAGGTCTAGCACCCGCTTGGAATAGCCCCGCATTGCCTCTAGGAGTTCCGTAGAGTTAGGGTAGAATGGGCGCTGCTTAGCCTCCCTAGTGTCCGACTTCAAAAAGTGCTGTACGGTCTCGAAAAGGGCAAATTCAGGATATTCGGTACAGGCTTCCGACATAACCTCCAAAAAAGTATCCCACTTTGCAGCGCCATCTGGAAAGATTTTAAAAGATGAAAGCCGGGTGAGATGATAATTTGCGTTGAACTCAGATGGCCTAGCTACCGCCCTCAGCAGTTCCGTCTTGTCCTGTGATGATATCAACGGGGTATTCAGGAAAATTAGGCGTACTGAGTAATCCTCTGTCGAGCTGTTCCTGCCGCGCCCTAGCAAGCTGCTTTTGAGCGACTCTAGCCGATCCAGCAAGGATCGTATCGAAATAGCCTCGCTTTTGGTTAGCGGCATTTCCAGATCCAGCCGCTGCGGCGTTACCACCAGTTCGTTCCGTTGCGGCTGATCGCTTCTGCGCATCACCAGCGCACCAGGCAATGAAGGTATCATCCCAGTCGTTTGAAGTTTCCCCTTTGCCCTTTCGGTTAAGGAAATGATCGCGGAATCGATGCTCTGAGAGCTTGAGCTGCTGAGGGGTGACGCCGATCCCACTCGCGGATTCCAAGCACTTTTCACTAGGTCGCCAATCGGCTGGCAAACTTGATCCTTTACCGCTGTGTGATCGTTTGTTTCCGGCGTTTCCATCTGATTTACCTTCTTTTTCCCCACCATTTTTTAAATTATTTTTTTTATCCGCGCAAGCGGAAAGTGTGGGTGTGGGCTTTGCTGCGTTTTCAGGCTCTGCCTCGCGCACGCTCTCACACACACTATTATTTATAATAGTGTGTATATATGGTTCTGGTTCTAGTTCTGGTTGCTTGAGCATTGCTTGAGCATTGCTTGAGCTTTGCTTGGCCGTGGATTTTGCTTTTTTTCCGCCCTTCTCGCCAGCCTTTACGCGCTTTTCATGCTTGGCATTGGTCTCACGGATAATCGCCATGGCGCGATTATTAGTCCACGCATCTCCTTTTTTGATGAAGTATTCGGAAAGCACAAAGTCAACATCGCTTCGTTCTTGGTCAAGCAATGCTTTAGCAATGCTATAGCGTTGCTCGTGGGGGATGGGTTCCCCTTTTGAATAAATTCGCCTTAAAAGAAGGAAGTAGACCCCATGTTGATAGGTCGTTAGATCGAACGTTTTATTTGAATAATCGCCCCAGAAAAATGGATAGTAGGGTAACATTATCGCCTCGTTTTTTTGATTTTAGAGATGGCTAGGCCATTGGGATGGCTATAAGGCTGTAATTTTGTTTAGCCCTATGTTTTTAGCGCCGAAGTCTTTATAAGGTGCTGTTCTAAAATGATTTCTATCTGAGACGATAACGCTCTGCGTTCTTTTTTTGCCTGCTCCATACAGATATCTAATATTGTAGGATCAACGGTGATATGAACGCGCTTTTTTTCAATATTTGACTTTTGCCTTGGCATTTTTTTAGCTTCCTTCTGTGGGTTTCTTAGAACATAAGTAACCCATAAAACGCCACGGTCAATTTATATTTTACCCATAAGTATCGCCCCGGAATGCCCCCAAATTTTGGTGACGCGGCTATCCCAAATATGAGAATCCTCGCCTAACAGCGCATCTAATAAGCCCTTTTCCATGTTGTCTTTATCGGGCTTTTGCTGGTGTGGCATTTTTAACATTGCCGCCTTCTTTTTTTGCGGCCATGAATCCGGCATCGGCAAAACAAAGATGATGTGTGCGCCGTTTGCTGGCACTTCCATTTTTAGCTCGCGCACCTGGTCGCAAAAAGCATGATACCGCAACACAACGGGTCTTTTTTTCCAGCGGTCGCGCTGCGTCATGCGGGGCTTCCCCATGGGCAAAACATTATACACTTTTGATGCGGCAATCTTGGTGTTTATCCATTCCAAATGAGCAGCACGTTCTGATTCTGATAAAGGATTTACAGTCACCTTTTGCTTTACAATTTTTGCCATGCGGCGCTCCTTTTTATGAGATTTATATTGACAGAAACACTAAGTGTATTTACACACACAAGCAAGGATAAAAACCTAAGAAAACCGGCATGTCGAACCTCATAGAGATACACCCTAGCAGCTTAACAGAGTACGCGGATTGCCCGCGCCGCGCTGCTGCAAAGATGCTTAAAAAAGAGCTGCAGGAAAGCGGTTATAACTTGCGCGAATCTAACCGCGTCATAGGCGCGAGTGTCGGTACGGCGGTGCATACCGGGGCGCAGTACACGCTCGATTATAAGATTGATACAGGCACGCTTGCGCCTTTAAAAGAGACGCAAGAAAAAGCGATTGATATGCTAAGCACAGGCATTGCTGATGGCATCTTATGGGATGACACCAGCCCTAACCGTAACACCGCCGAAAAACAAACGCTGCGCATGGTCGGGGAATATATGCGGGGCATTGCTCCCAGCATTAACCCGGTGCGGGTTGAGTACAAAATGACGGTTAACATCGCGGTGGGGTACGTTTTAAAAGGCACTATTGATTTGATGGCCGCGCACCCTAGCGCACTTAGGGATTTAAAGACCGGGGCAAAGGCTAAAATGCACTTGCCACAAATCGGCGCGTACCACTACATGCTGCGCAAGCACAATCACCCGGTTGATTTGCTGGCCGTGGATTACTTGCCGCGTGTGAGTATCACCAAAGCACAGCCGCATGCGCAATACACAGAATACGATGCATCCCTAGCAGAACAGTCTGCAGCATCCACGATCCGGCGCTTTATGTCGGATCACAAAGAGTTTGAGAGACGCAAGGCGGCAAGCCAGCCTCTCGAATTTGCTTTTATAGCAAACCCGTCAAGTATGTTGTGCGGTCCCAAATACTGCCCGGCATACAACACGAATTTTTGCCGCGAACACATGCCAGCAAAGGAGAAACCATATGGCGAATGAAGTACAAGTTATGCAGGATTTACAAGCGCCTGCACCGCAACAGGGATACGGGGGAATTTTGCAGCATCAAACATCCCTAGAAGATACCAGAACACTGCAAGAGATTAAAGCAAAGATACAACTGGCGCGAATGTTTCCCCGGCGCATCCAGCTGCATGAAATCAACGCTGAGATTGAGGGCAACTGCTCACGCTTTGATTTCGCGAAATCCGCAATCTACAGCTTGCCACGCGGCGGGCAAAAGGTTGAGGGACTCAGCATTAAGGCAGCTGAGATGATGGCAGCGGCGTACATGAATATTGACTACGGCTTTAATGTTGTGCGCAGCGACGATAACGAAAGCGAGGTTGTTTGCTACGCATGGGATATGGAGCGCAACACCAGCAGGCGTAGCCAGGTTATCATCAAGCATGAGATGAAAGCTCACGGTAGCATTAAGAAAATCACCGATCCTAATGACGTGCGCCAGCATGTGATTAACTTTGCGCAGCGCACGGTGCGGGCTTGCATCTTGGCAATTATTCCGCAAGATTTGCAGGATAAAGCTGAGGAGCTTTGCCGCCGCACTATGGAAAAAGGCGATAAGCGCAGCATCGCTGATCAGGTCACTGATATGCTGAAAGCCTTTGATAGCGTAGGCGTTACCAAGAGCATGATCGAGGCGCGAATCTTGCATGAGATTAAAGGCGATAACATGTCGCCGCAAGAGTTAGCGCAGCTGCGCCGCATCTATCAAAGCATCAAAGACGGCTTTGTTGAGATTGATTATTTTTTCACCAAAGAGGAACTGGAAAAGAAAACCAGCAAGCCTAAGGCGGTGGAAAATAAAGTTGCGAAAACTGAAAAACAAGCGTTGACAAGTGCGCCAGTTAAACTAGAAGTTTATCAAGAGCCAGAGCAAAAAGAGGTGGAGCAGCCAGCGCCAGTAACACAGCAAGAGCCGCAAAAACAATCTGAGCCAGCGCCAGCAGTAAAAGCACCACTGCCAACGCCCGCAGGGTTTGCGGATGATGATGAACTTTTCAACTAAGCAAAAATCTTAAAAGGATAAGAATATGCAAGTAACAATCAGAAACTTTCGGGGTTGCAGCAATGCAACCCTACCCTTGCAAGGGTTAACCTTGGTAGCCGGGCATAACGGCCAGGGCAAAACCAGTATTGCGCAGGCGGTCGCCGCTGTCCTTTGTGGGCAGTGGCAACCCGCCGGGATTGACCTAAAGAAAAAAGAAGCGGAATCGCTGGTTCTGAATGGTGAATCTAAGGCCGTGATAACCGTATCGGATCAGGGCGGCACAGCCAGCCTAAGCTATCCTAGCTGCGAATATGTAACAGACGGGGAATCGCCGCCATCAAGTTATCCCTTACTCACCGGGCAGCTGAATTTTATTAACATGACAACGGCGCAGCGGGTACTGCACCTTTTAGAATCCACAGGGATGATGCCTACCCTTGATGACATTATTGCCGCGTTCCCTAACATGGAACAGGGCAATCGGCAAAAGCTCTGGAAGCGCATTATCGATACGTCATGGGATGAAACGTGCAAGCTCTATAAAGACCAAGCAACGGCCTTAAAAACAGAATGGCGCGTCATTACCGGGGAAGCATGGGGATCGGCAAAAGCCAACGGCTGGCAACCTAGTGACCTGAACAATTCCGATGCCGTGCAACCGGAATCGGTTTTCAGGGATCAATATTTAGCCCTTATGCAGCAAGTGCGTGATGCGGATATTGCGAACTCGCGCATCGGGATTTTACGCGAAGGTGATGAACAAAAAGCCGCAATGGTTACATCCTTAGAAAAGCAGCTCGCCGAAATTGATGCTCGCCTAGATAGCGCGGGCAAAAAGTGGAACGAGGCCATCGCTGAGGAAAAGAAGGCGGAAAAGTGGATCAGCACCGGGTGGGCTTGCCCGCATTGCGCAGGCAAAATAGCCATTGACCAAGGGCCAAGCGGCGCACCGGATAAGGTGCGCAAGGCTGATGAATTGACGCCAGAACAGATAGAGGAACGCAACCTAAAATTCTCACAGATACAGCAGAAAAAGGTATCCATGAAAGCGGCATACGATCAGGCAGCGCAAGAACGGGTTCCGGTTTTGAATGTTTACAGAGAAGCAAAAGAGGCTTTAAAGCGAATCAGCGAAAATCAGGACGGATCAAAAATTGATACTGCCCCACTTATTGAGGCGGCAACAAAAGCCTTAAAAACAGCGGATTTAATCAAACAATACCATGCCGCAACAGAGATACAGGACAAGATACAGCGCTCGCTTAATATTGCCGCTTATCTCGATGCGGATGGGGATTTGAGCATCCGCAAGCAAAAGGTGTCAAAGGGGCTTGAACGTTACAATGCGCTGCTGGCTGAGCTTTGCCAGATATCGGGATACAAAAAGGTTTTTGTGGAGGAGGATTTAAGCGTCACTTACGATGGCCGCCGCTATGAATTTTTGAGCGCCTCAGAACAATATCGGGTGCGGGTGATTCTACAGGTCGCCGAAAAGAACGATGGCGATTTGCCCTTGGTCTTTGACGCCATCGACATCCTAGATAACGCCGGGCGCAACGGCCTGATTAAGCTGCTACGCTCCAAGGTCAAGAATGCGCTTTTAACAGCAACAATCCTTAAGCGTGAGGAGGCTCCAGACCTTAGCAAGGTCGGCGGCAAAACCCTCTGGCTGGAAAACGGCACGGTGGCCTAAATGCCTAAACTTATAGATAGCGAAACGCCTCGCAACAAAAGAATCCTGCTGCTTTTTCCCCGGATAGGCTGGGTAGTAGGCCAGTGGGATTTAAACCCCTTTTTCCGAAAAAAGGGGCCGTTCTGGAATATGGATTTGCACCACAAGATGGGCGCGGTCTGGATTCGTGCCAATCAACCTAAATATTGGGCGGAATTGCCGCCAGTAATTGAAAGCGAAAAAAATGACAATTCTGTTCTTTGATACCGAAACAACCGGGCTGCCAAACAAGCGCAATCCCCTTGATCATCAAGATCAGCCTTACGTTTGCCAGATAGGCGCAATCCTGATGGATAAGGACAAAATCCGCTCTGAGATTAACCTGATTATAAAACCAGAGGGCTGGATTATTCCAGAGGATGCGGCAAAGATTCACGGGATAACACAGGCAGCGGCGCTGCAGTACGGGGTAGCAGCAAAGGGGGCTTTGTCGCTCTTTTATCGCCTGGCGGAGATGGCGCACACAGTGGTGGCGCACAACGCCAGCTTTGACGTGTTGATGATTGAAATCATGGGCGCACACATGCAGCTGCAGCCAAAGCGGCCTTTATTCTCAAACCTCTTTTGCACGATGCAGAACAGCACAAACGTTGTGAAAATTCCGCCAACGGAAAAGATGGTCGCCAAAGGGATGACGCAATACAAATCCCCGAATCTACAAGAGGCTTACAAGTTCTTTTTTGGTAAAGAGTTTGATGGGGCGCACGATGCGATGGCGGATGTCCGCGCCTGCCGCGATGTTTATTATGAACTAAAGAAAGTTATCTGACATGAAAAAGCAGTGGATTATAAAAGAAATAGGCCAGCCAACAGAAACCGCGCCGCAAGATGGCACTATGTTTTTTGTGGGGCAGCGGGAGGCTCTAGTTAAGTATGAGCCATACGCACCTAACGCGGCCAAAAGAATGGGCGCACCTGGCCGCTTTGTGCGCATTGATCAGGCAACAGGTGTTGTTTCAAAGTTTGACATGCCAGAGCCGGGTGAATGGTTCCCGGTCGCTATGCCAGAGCTTGAAATAGCGCACCTAGCACCGGATATGGTGGCAAAAAAGAGCATGCCGCCAGAGCTTCTAAAAGAGATGTGGGATGTTATAAGGATTCTGGCTAAGCAAGATGGTATATCAATTGCGGATGTTCGCCAGCGTGCAACAAGCATATATCAACAAGTGAAAGGTTAAAATCTATGCGGCCATACAAACCCGATAATATAGCGATAAGCGCATTTATCATTGCGTTTGTCTTTCTCTGGATAAGCGCAACCCTTGCTTATTATGAGCTTGTGCCATTTTCAGTAGCGGCGGCTATTACTGCTGTTTTTTTCTTTATAGCATCAATGGGCTGATCATATGGAAAACATGAAACACACACATCCCACAATACTCATAAAGGCGCTAGAAATTCTTTCTAAGGATGTAGTAACGCAAGATGGCGTTGCTAATGCTGCTTTAGCTGAGGCAGCCCAAACCATGGAGCTTTTATGGAATTTTTACTGGGAAGTTAATATGCTGCGGGCATCACAAAAGAACACAGATCAAACTGAAAAGAGTAACGCTGATTTAAGCAACTTCTTTGAGGCAAGAGTGGATGCACAGCTAGAAAAAATCAGTTTTCTGTGGCGCAACCCAAAATAGTTATTGACGGCGCGGCTATTTAAACGTAAAGTTTAAGTGTCAAAACAAGAGGAGCCGTTATGACGCAAGCAACCCCTAATGACCAAGTTAAATACAACAAAATTAAAGAAAAATGGTCTATAGAGGCAAGCGACATCGCCATCAAGTATGAGCAGCTGGGCAAGCCACAAGAGGCTAAACACTGGCGCGAAATTTCAAAATCACTCAAAAAATAAAGGAAAAACACAATGCTTATTAATGTATTTGGTCAATGGATTAATCCAGACCATATATCAGATCTTGCTGGGAACCAAAATGGGTGCGTTGCATTTTCACCTTATAGTCTGGATATGGAGGACAAAAGAATTGCTGTTGAGGTTTGGGATAAAAAAACAATTGATGAAGTCGCCAACGAGATAAACCGTCTTATCCTAGAAAATCAGCGCGTCACCAGCGGCGAAACACCAGTAGAAATCCTGAATAAGATTCAGCGCAACATGGTTAATGTTGTGCAAGCTCTTGTCATCAATAAGGACTCATTCCAGCCAGAGGCGCACTTCAAAGAATCCTTTAACGTGTGGCTCGATTTGGCAACTAAAACCCTTAAAGAGGCGGGCATTAAAACCAGCTTATAAAACAATATGCCGTATGGTGTAACGGTAACACGCCCCGCTCATAACGGGTACGTTCTAGGTTCAAATCCTAGTGCGGCAACCATAAAAAAGAGGATGGTATGAGAGCTTACATGCAAAGAATACCCGTTAAAGGTTCGCCTTGGTCTTTAGTGCAGCTTGACTATGAATCATGCGTATATATTCATGATAGAGATGCCTCTATCGCAATATCTAGCATAGCTCCTGTTAGAGAAAAAATAGAAGATGAGCCTCACTTGGAATGGCTGGTCTCATTTTCCGGCAAGGGAAAAACGGTTCTGCCAGACGATAAAATCAAGCAGTACGTAAAAGATTTTAACTTTTCCGATGCTGAGGAGGATAATCATGAGCCGGGGTTTGCGCGAAAGTTTTTCCTAGCAGTAGAGGAAAAACACCGCAAAAAATGTGAATGCAAGGATGAGGAGCAAGTGCGCCTTTCCAAAAACTACGTTTATTCAAGAAAAATAAAAAAATAGGCATGAGCTATGACAACACCACATCCGGGCATTGTTATTAAAGACGAAATGAAGCGGCTAAATTTGCGGCCTAAAGAGGTTGCTTTTAGGACGGGAATAACACCTGGCAACCTATATTCCATTTTAAGCGGGCATAAAAAAATAACTAAGTTTACAGCGCGTAGCTTTTGCTTAGCTTTAGGTAAAACGCCTAGTTACTGGCTAGGTTTGCAATACGCATACGATCTTTATATTTTTAAGTGCTTAGAAGATTGATAGGTACTATGGCCGCCTATTATAACGAAATAGACCCGTATTGCGCTGAGTGGCTCAGGAATTTAATGGCCGCTGGTCAGATAGCTAGCGGCGAGGTTGACACTAGACCTATTCAGGACGTCATGCCAGGCGATTTAAAGGGGTTTAGCCAATGCCACTTTTTCGCGGGTTTGGGCGGCTGGTCTATAGCGTTAAAGCTGGCGGGCGTACCAGACGATGCGCCAATATGGACAGGCTCGCCGCCTTGTCAGCCGTTCAGCACCGCAGGAAAGCAAAAAGGTAAAAACGATGAACGACACCTCTGGCCTGAATTTTACAGACTTATTCGAGCAGGAAAGCCCGAAACAGTCTATGGAGAACAAGTTGCAGCAGCTATTACCCACGAGTGGTGGGATGATGTGGCCGATGATTTGGAAAGAGAAGGTTACACCACGGGGGCGGCGGTATTGCCAGCTTGCAGTGTCGGTGCGCCGCACAAAAGAGATAGATTATGGTTTGTGGCACACACCCAGGGTTACAATGATAGAGGAGTCACTAGAAGGCTTCCAGAATCGTATGAACAGCAAGCGCAGCAAGGACAGGGGGGAGCACGCAACGCCCAATCTAGCAGTGCAAGCATTATGGGCAACGCCAAATACAATGGATTGCCTGCCGCCGCGCAGTATGGAGGCGATGGACAGGCAATTCAGCACCACGCGCAAGGGCAGGACGGCACCAGCGAACCTGAGGGAACAAGTGCATCCAGCGATGTGGCCCACGCCGAATTGCGCAGACGAAAATGCGAGTCGCTCATCAGATGCGGTAAATTACAGTTACCGCTGGATGCAGCGTGCGAAACACAGCAGTCAACTGGCGCATGTAGTGCAATCAATGCACCATCAGGCGATGTGGCCGACACCAACAACCAGGGACTGGAAAGACGGGACTGCGGAATCAGTCAAGAACGTCCCCTTAAATTCCCTGCTTGGCAGGGCGGTGCATGGATTGACTGCTCAGACGGAAAGCAAAGGCTCATTGAACCCTCAATTTGTCTGCTGGCTCATGGGATACCCGCAAGAGCATCTAAATTGCGCGCCTATGGAAACGCCATTGTCCCGGCGGTTGCGGCGCAATTCATTAAAGCAAGCCTTGAAGCAATCGGGGACTGCCAATGAGTAAGAGATCGATGCAACTCTTTGTAGCTCGAATGAAATTCAAGAACACACCAAAGCCATGGACTGAGGTCGCAAAGGGATTGCCGCAAGAGCAGAGGCAAAAAATCCTAGATACCTTTAGAGAGGGCTTAACCATTGGTGAGGTCGCAACAAAACTTGGTCACACAACCGATGAAGTTGCTGGCGTAATCCTCTTGAATATTGGCTCTTATGATTATTTGAGAAAGGATAGCTTATGAGTATCGGCAACAGAGAATACATGATTGAGCATCAAGAGCTGCTGGCTCGCGCCGCCAACGTTGATGACTTAAATCCGCAAGAGGAAAAGTTTATAGATGATTTGCAGCGCAAGTTTAAAAGCCTGCATGACCTTATGACGATCAGCCCCGCACAGTTTGAGTGGCTGGAAGCTATAGCCAAAAGAGCATGATCACGTGACTATAAAGCTGCGCCATTATCAGGAAAAAGCTATAGGCGCAGCCGTAAAGCACTTAAAGCATGAGGGCGCAGCGCCGGGGATTCTCGTTTTACCAACGGGTAGCGGTAAATCGCTAGTTGTTGCTAACACGGCAAGAGAGACAAGCGGGCGCACTCTTGTTTTTCAGCCTAACAAAGAAATTCTAGAACAAAACTATTCCAAGCTAATAGGCTATGGGTTCCCGGAATCGCAAGTGGGCATTTTATCGGCCAGCGCCGGGGAACGCACGATCCGCCATGTTACATACACCACTATCGGCACAGCCATAAGCCACATAAAGGAGCTGCGGTCTTTTAAGAATATTATCATAGATGAATGCCATTTAGTCTCGCCAGGGCAGGGTCAATACAAACAACTTTTAGAGGGCATAAACGCGCAAAGAATTATCGGCCTAAGCGCCACCCCATATCGTATGAAATCATACAACGCTTACGGTAACGAGACGCAGCCTTACAGTAAAATAAACTTGCTGCCCCGCGAGGATCCTAGATACTTTAAAAAGATTATTCACGTCACACAGATTCAAGAGCTATACGCCGGGAATTATTTATGCCCGCTCGTTTATAGGCGCAACACTCACTTTGACCCGCTGGCGCTAACCCTGAATACAACGGGGTCTGATTTCGATGAAGATTCTATGCGCGAATACCTAAGCTCTAGGAACTATGATATTGTGGCAAAGGCGCACGATTCAGCCTTGTGGGCTTTGAGCTTAGGCAGGAAAAGCATCATAATCTTTTTACCCTTTATTGAGGAGGCCGCATTATGCGCTGAGCAGCTGTGCAAGGCGAATGTTAAAGCGGTTATGCTATCCGGCAAAACATCTAAAAAGGAGCGCAAGAAACTTTTAGAGGCATTCAAGGCGCAAGATGACAGCGTGCAAGTGATATGCAATGTAGGGGTTCTTACAACGGGGTTTGACTTCCCCGCCCTTGATTGCCTCATATTAGGCCGCCCCACGCTTTCTCTTGCGCTATACTACCAAATGATAGGCCGCGCCATGCGCCCGCACCCGTCAAAGGCTAATGCCCTTATTATTGACTTAGCAGGCACGCTAACCCGATTTGGGAAAATAGAGAATTTACAGCTTGTTAACTCGCCACAATACAAGGGATGGGCAGTCACCAACAATGGGCGGCAATTAACCGGGGTTCCGATAAGAAGATTTAGCTTGCAATAGTAAACAGGACGTTTAATAAAGCGTTAAGGCAATGCAAAACAAAAAAAGGAATGGAGCAAAAAAGATGGCAACAAAATTTAGTGATACTGAGATTTTATCAATGGTTCTTTTAGAGTGGGGCAAAGAAGGCATAGTAGGGCTTCCAATTGCCATAGAGGAGCTTGCGGCGCATCATAATATAAACCGCCAGCGGATATATTCGATAGTTAACACCGCACGGTTAAGCATAGTTATAGATAAAAAAACGGGTTTCCAAAGCATTGCTTTTTCATTTAAAGGGCAAACATTGGAAGCATAAAAAAAGAAGCGCCCCGCCGTTAATAGGGTAAAAAGCAGCGGGGCGCGATTTTAAAGCAATGGTGATGGAGCCATTTTGCTTAACCGCAAACATACTATAAAAAATGGATTAGTCAATGAATAATGATATAAAAGAGCTGAAAAATATAATCGCCTCGATTACTCAGGCGAATGGCGGCGTGCCATATACCAATCGAAATCTAGCTAAGAAGCTCGCGCAAAAGCTCAACAGAACTTTTAATTCAGCGAATATTACAAACTACTATGCGGATCGCCCTATCCCTGAAAAGGTCAAACATGCACTGATTACAGTGCAATCCGATTTGCGCCATGAAGATGCGCTCTTACTTGACGGCCTAAATATTGCCGTGCCTCGTTATCTTGCCTATCAAGAAAAAGAGTACAGTTACGGCGTAATTCATTTGGGATGCCCCGTCTATGTGCTTAGGGTTGCCTTTAGTAAGCAAGATGGCGAGATTAAAATAAAACTTATTGGCCTGCATGCCTTTATAAATAAAGAAAAATTAAAAAGCATAAAGGAATCAGATAAAGCTAGGTCGATAGATTTTGCGCTTAAAGCAGCCATCAAATTATTTGCTGCTGATTACGGTATCGATATCGCCAGCATTGAATCCTTAAAGAATATGCAATCGTTTTACAAAGAATTAGATGACTTCATTCAAACGCATTAAAGGAGATTCCTATGCAGAAAAAGCACCTAAAGAGAACCGTCATTGCAGCAGTGGCGGTTTTTTTTATACTTCTAATCATTAAGTTTAGCACCGCGCCAACGGCCTTTATAAACAGCCAGGGGTTAGTGTTTATCCGCTTAGATGGAATGAACTATCAGGTGGTGGGGATAAAGGGGTTTAAGGCAACGGAAAAATGCCCCTATGACACTTTAGAATTGCTAAACTCCATGCTGCGGTTCGGGTTTACTGAGTGCAACCGATTATCGGGCATATGCAGAATCAGCGGCCTTACCGGGGCGAACATTCAAAATATTGCCATAGCGCTTTTACGGCGGGGATACGCCACACTTGATACTAACAACTTTTATGACCCCTACAGCGGCGCACAGATAGATGCGGTGCTTGATTCACGCGGGGTATGGAACACCGATTGCTATAATTCTACTTGGCATCGCCTTTGAGCTGGTCTGCCATTATTTTTGTCTTTTGCTCTGATCCAGAGCTGCTGCCAAAATAGTATGACATGATGTTCCCAAACTCGCGGGATAGCGCCCCGATAAGCAGCAAGATAACCTCTTTCCCGCTTTCGGGCATCTGGTTTTGCAGCAGGTAAACCAGCACCCCGAAAAAGCCTAAACTAACAGCGGTTGCCAGCAGGGCGGGCATCTTGTCTTTTACCGCTATCTGTCTTTGCCGCGCTGAATCCCTATCACCAGCCGAAATGCGCACTAAGTCTATTTCAAGCTCGCGCATCCGCTGTGCAAAAGCT
>Ga0209990_10001198_pt1 | contig 22635 bp, 17 predicted proteins | sample NOAtaG_6_FD_187304 | JGI IMG/M metagenome (GOLD analysis project Ga0209990, IMG submission 187304) | Freshwater lake microbial communities from Lake Erie, under a cyanobacterial bloom - NOAA_Erie_Diel5S_2200h metaG (SPAdes) (version 2) | ecosystem: Environmental > Aquatic > Freshwater > Lake ...
TGGTATGCCCGGAAGTACAACCGGCTGCCCAGCGCGAACCGAAACCGGCCAGCAGCCCACCACCAAAACTGAGAAACCAGAAGCGCCATTCACCGAGATGTTCCGCGGAAAACCAGGCATCGGGCAGAAAGCCCTGGTAGTTGCGGATTCCCAGCGCTGCCAGGTCGGCAGCTGTTTCAGCACTCAAGGGTGCAGTATTCGCTGCACCGGCTAAGAAGTATGCCAATGCCCCACCGGCGGCTATGCCAAGCGCGAACAACAGGTTCCAGCTTTCTGCCTTCCAGTTGTAGTTCAGATAAGGATTCCGGGTGCGCAGCAGCGCCGCCAGGCCATGCCTGAAGACGGTGCTGATTCCAAAGCTTCTTTTCGTGAACAGATAAAGCAAGCCTACCAACAATCCGGTAATCGGACCGCTGAGGTACCAGGGCCAGGGCGATTGCAGGCTTTCGATCCAGGAGGGCATTTGCTTACAAAGGTAACAAGCAGTTGTGCGATGGTGTAAAACTCTCAAGCCCGGATAGCCCCTGCAGACTAAGTTTGTACCTGCGTGGATGCTTTGAACTTCTCCCCTCCTTCCGGTATCAACTGCCGTGCACAACGCACGGCGCAAGGATGGCTGCTGGTGGCCGGAAGAGATTCATTGCGGAAAACCGGAACCATTGAAACTGCAGATAACTGGCAGAAACTCGAAGGACTTACGCACCGCACCCTGCCAAAATTCAGTCCCGGTAATTCTGACGCTTCTCACACAGCCTTGCTCCTGCCGGAATGGGCATCGGAAGCGTCCAAGCTTTCCCATTTGAGCCATCCGCTCGAAACCGCCACGGTGATGCGTTACCTGCGCAATCTGCTTTCATTGTACCGCACGTTGTGGATGCGCGACCTGCACATTCCGCTGCTCTCGCCCGCAGACATCTTATATGATGCGGAGCATTTGCTGGTACTGCCTTTCCAACTACAATCTTACCGGCTGCAGACTCCGGAGCCGCCTGCCGAACCGGCCGATTTCTGCTTCGCTTCGCCCGAACTGATGGAAGAGCCTGAACAAGTCGGGCCGGCGTCGGGCGTGTATAACCTCGGCATGTTGGGCTTGTTCATGTTGCAGCCTGCAGCCTTGAATACCAGCGGACTTGGTATGTCGCAACTGCTGCAATGGAAACGTCCGCCGGTGCCGATGAATATCGATGCGGAAGCGGCCCGTCTGCTCGTCAGCATGCTACAGAAGGATCGTTCCATGCGCCCAGGCGGGCCTGATGCCATTTATGTGGAAATCGACCGCTGTTGCGACCGGCTCGAAGCGGCACAAGCGACCAATACTTCTGTTAAAATCCATGAGGAGGTGTTTGAAATCCGCACTGAGTCGGATATTCCCGTCAAGGAAACGGAAGCCATCCCCAAAAAACAAGAAGAAAAACCCATAGAAACGCAGATCAGGGAAAGGCAGGAAAGGCAATTACCGGAAACGGAAACTCGGGTTAAAACCTGCATCAAACCGGGTTGCGATACAGAAATGCAGGCCAGTGCGGTGTTCTGCCGCATTTGTGGCACCTATCAACAACCAGCAGGCAACAGGATTTGTCCGCATTGCGGTGCAGCCGTGCCGGCCGGCCTCTCCTACTGCAACCAATGTGAAAGGGTCCTGAACGCATGAAAACCTGCAAGCGCTGCCTGAATACGAATCCGGACGACAGCCGTTATTGCGAGCGCTGCGGACTCGAACTGAACCGCGACCAGCAGCGCCGCAAGCTGCAATGGGTTTATGCCTTGTTCGCGCTGTTGTTGCTGGCAGCCTCCATTTTCTTCCTCTTTGGGCAGCGTTTCCGCAACGGCAAGGATCTGCGCACCGCCGCCTTCCACCCCGATTATGCTGAAACCTTGCTCAGCATCAGCATGAGCACGGGTTTTGCCGATCAAGCCGGAATCGCGCTGTGCAAAGATTTCCTGGAAAAGGAATACGGCGGGAAAGCGGAAGTACTCCTGCCCACCAACGATTCTCAGGCGCTCTGGGTACATTGCTGGACCGGTAAAGGCTTCAAGGCAATGAGTGTGATGCGTGAAGATTTTGGCAGCGGACTGAAGCGGATGCAGGCCGGGAAAACCGATTTGCTTATCACCGAAGGACCGGCCGGAGGGAAGGATGCTTTCGCCGCCCTGTTGCGTAAAAATGAACATTATCTCTGCAGCGATGCCGTTGTGGTACATGTGAACAGCAAGAACCCTGTAAAGCGTTTCACCACCGATGAAGTTTCGCTGATCAGGGATGGTTTGTTGCAACGCTGGGAGCAGTTGCTGATTGAAAAGCAAGGCCAGATCAGGGACTACAGTGCGACCCTTTTTCCGGCAGCACCTGATCCGCATTATTTATCACGCGGCAACCGGCAATTTGTGGCAACCTCAAAAACCGATTCCGTAGAAATCGACCCGGATGGTTTTGCGCTGCGCCGCTTTAGCCAAAGCAACAAAGGCCGCATGGTCGCTTTGCTCGACGACAGCAACCGACTCATCCGCCCGGGCGCTGAATCGATCGCCGGGCTTGATTACCCCTGGGTGGTTCCGGTACTCGCTTATCCGCGGCCTAACACAGAAAGCGCCGGTGTGCAGCAATTCCTGAAATACGCCCGCAGCAAAGGGCAACAGCTTCTGCAACAGCAAGGTTTCGTAAACGGACGCATGCCGGTGTTGCGAAAAACCGATGCCGCCTCATTGGCCATCCTCAACCCGGGTTTGCCGGAGGCGCTGGCGGCGCGTTATACCGAAGCCACTCTTGGTGCCAAGCGGCTGAGCAAACCCATCCGCTTTTTCAACGGTAAACCCGATGCGGAAGGGCTGCGCGAAATAGGTATGTTAGGTGAATTGGCTCCTGAGTTGCAAAAGGCGCATACCGCCTTCACACTTATCTCCTTTGGTTCGCCGGAGGAAGGTTTCGGCGTGGGCGGATTGGCGCAGTGCCACGTACGCGCGTCTGCCGTCAGGCAAATGCTCAGCCTGTATGGATGGAAAGACGTGCGCATCCTGAATGCAGGCCCGCTCTATCTATACAACGACGGCCGGCCGCGCAGCGATTACGAAACCGTTGAACTCTGGGCGCGCTGATCAGGCGAAGAGGTGCTCGCGTGCACTGCGCAGAATGCTTTCCATCGGCACCCGGTTGTGATCCGGCACTTCCCAATGTTTCAGCAGCTCAAGCACATTGTCGTGCAACTGCAAATCAGCACGAAGTGCAATGGCCCTGCTCGCCACAGCAAACTCGATTCCCAGCAATTGCCTCAGGTTATCCAGTACACGCAGGCATTTGGTAGCAGCGTTGGCGCCCATGCTCACATGGTCTTCCTGGCCATTGCTGCTGACGATGCTGTCGGCGCTGGCCGGTGTGCACAGTTGTTTGTTCTGACTGGCCAGGGCGGCGGCAGAATACTGGGCAATCATATAACCGGAATCGGTTCCCGGATCGTCGGCCAGGAAAGGCGGAAGACCGCGTTGGCCGGATATCAGCAGATATACCCGGCGCTCTGAAATACTGCCGAGTTCTGAAAGGGCCAACGCCAGAAAATCGAGGGCGAGTGCGAGCGGTTGCCCGTGGAAATTGCCGGCTGAGAGCACCAGTCCTTCATCCGCAAACACGTTCGGGTTATCGGTGACGGAATTGAGTTCGGTTTGCAGCACCGCAGCGATGAATCCGATGGCATCATAAGAAGCGCCATGCACCTGCGGGATACAGCGGAATGAATACGGATCCTGCACGGCTACGCCTGTCGGGATATGTTTTCCATCATGGGTAAACAGCGCATAAATCTCGGCAGCAGTTTGCACCTGTCCTGCATGTGGCCTGATGCGGTGCGGATGCGGGAAGAAAGGATCAGCGCGGCATTGCCAGGCGCTGAGACTCAAGGTGGCCAGCTTCGGCAGTTCCTGTTGAATGCGACGGGCTGCTGCCAACAGCTCCAGTCCGTAAGACAGCATGAACTGGGTTCCATTGATCAAGGCCAGTGCTTCTTTCGGATGGAAAGCATGCGGCTGCAAACGGGCCGATTGCAACCATTCGGAGCCGCTCAGCACAGTGCCGTCTTCCTTTTCCAGCATACCCAAACCCAAAATGGGCAGGCAAAGCTCAGACAGCGGCGCCAGGTCGCCCGAAGCACCCAGCGAACCTTGTTCGTGCACTTTCGGCGCCCAGCCACCATTGTATAGGGTAATGAGCATTTCGAGCAAGGCCGGACTGATACCAGAATATCCCATGGCCAGGGCGCGGATCTTGAGCAGCAGCATGCGCCGCACAATGCGGAACGGCACATAAGGCCCCGTGCCGGCTGCATGGGTGATAAGCAGGTTTTCCTGCAAGGTGCGGAGCTTCTCTTCCGGAATCTCCACATGGCACAAGGAGCCGAAACCCGTGTTGACGCCGTATATGGGTGGACCGCCTTCTGCGAGTTTGTTGCTCAGAAAGCGATGCGATTTTGCCACGCGCTCCCATACGGCAGCTTCCGGTTCGATCGGGCGGCCCGACAGCAGGATCTCCTCCAGCCGGTCCGCCTCCAGATGGTCTTCGAATATCATGATCTGAAACGGCTGTAAAGTTCTTGTTCTGTTACCTTTTCCTGCGAACCGTTCAGCATGTGTCGGAAAGTAAATTCCCCGGTTTCCATTTCCTGGCTGCCAATGATCACTGTAAAAGGAATGCCGCGGTTGCCTGCATGCTCCAATTGTTTCTTGAGTTTGGCATTATCGGGATATACTTCGGTAGCCGTGCCATTCCTGCGCAGGGCGGCAGCCAGACGAAATGCGAGCGGCTGAGCGGCAATGTCCATCGGACAAAAGAGCACCTGGGTTGCGGTTCCGGTATCGGCCGGGAAACCGTTGCGTGCGTCGAGCACATCGTACAGACGGTCCAGGCCGAAAGAAATACCGACACCCGAGAGGCCAGGAACGCCGAATACGCCGGTGAGGTTGGCATAGCGGCCACCGCTGGCCACACTGCCGATGCCGGAGTTTGGAATCTCTACTTCAAAGATGCAGCCGGTATAGTAATCGAGGCCACGGGCCAGGGTACCGTCGTATTCCATGCGGGCTTCGGTGCCGAACGAAAGGAGGCTGCGGAGTTCTTCCACGCCTTCCAATGCTGTGGCGTTTTCTGCAAAACGAGCAGCCAGGTTGTCGATGGCTGCCGCGTCGAGGGTGCGGCGTTCGCAGGCGGATGTGATGGCGGCGGCCTCGGCTTCGGTGAAACCGGCTGCGCTGAGTTGTGTCTTTACACCGTCGCTACCGATTTTATCCCATTTATCGAGGGCTGTTACCATAGGGCGGAAAAGCTCTGGGCGGCCACTTTGGGCAGCCAATCCTTCCAGAATCTTCCGGTTTCCGATGCGGATCACATAATCGCCCAGGCCCAGGGCCGTAAAACCGGCGTGGAAAACCGACATCAGATCGGCTTCGGCCATCAGGCTGTCGGTACCGATGATATCGGCATCGCATTGCCAGAATTCGCGGTAACGACCTTTCTGCGGACGGTCGGCGCGCCATACCGGCTGAATCTGATAGCGGCGGAAAGGAAACTGCAAGGTATGACGGTTCATCACCACAAAACGGGCAAAAGGAACCGTCAGGTCGTAACGCAGGCCTTTCTCCGCAATATGCGGGGCAACGGCCTTGGCGCTCGCTTCGGCTTTGGCGGCATCTGGAACAGCCTGCATAAAATCTCCGCTATTCAGGATGCGGAAGACCAGCCGGTCGCCTTCATCGCCGTATTTGCCCAGGAGCACGCTGAGGTTTTCCATGGCCGGCGTTTCGAGCGGATAGAATCCGTGCAAACGATATACCGACTCAATGGCACCGGTGATGAATCGCCTCCTGGCTACCACGGCCGGAGAAAAATCGCGCGTTCCTGAAGGCAGCGAAGGTTTATCCATGCCGCGAAGTTAAGCAGGCACAGGGCCTCCGACCATCAGCCCGCGATTATAGAAGCATACGGGTATCGGGAAATCATAAAAAAGCCGGGACTTCCCAAACAAGTCCCGGCCTTTTCTTAGGCTATCAGCCAATTTACCCTTAGCGGATTTCAATCTGCCTTGCCTGTTGTTTGGCAAGGAAAGGAATGCGCACTTCGAGCAGACCATTATCCATCAAGGCTTCTACCGCGTCGAGATTCAGTTGATCGCGGTCGAGGTTGAAACTCCGGCTGAATTGTCCGGTGCGGATTTCACTGCGCAAGTGGTTTGCCTTTTCTGAATCCACTATGCTTTTGCGTTCGCCGCTGATGCGCAGCAGATTTCCCTCAAGCTTCAGATGCACATCTTCTTTTGCCAGACCCGGCAGGGCAAGGAAGATGCTGAATCCGGCTTCGGTTTTCACCACATCAGCCTGAGGTACAAATGCATGTGCGGATGCGCTGTTTTCCTGACGGCTGAAAAAAGGAGTAAAGAAATCGGCCGCAGTGAGGAAAGGAGTGTGTTGCATGGTTTTCATGTGTTTCATCGTTTTCGTACCTCACCGTTTTCAAGTTTGGGGCCAGGGGGAGAAATGCGCCATTTTGGCATTTTTTAACCCGTTTATATCAATATACGCGACACAATGTCACAAAACAACAAGTACAAGTGCTCATTTTGATTTAAAAAGTTAAAACGAGCATATACCCGAAACGTGCCTTAGAAAACATGTTAGCAGGGGCTAAAGTCTACTCCCATAGCTATCGGGATGAAAATTTCGAGAACGAGAGATCCTATAGGTTCCTGCATCGGAAATACGTGATGAGACACCGAATCCGAGAGGAATGATGTGTTGGCGGAAGGAGGAGCGAGGTTGGGAAGGACTTAGGGCGGGAATTGGCTGGTGATTTCACCGTTGGGTAATCGGAAAAACCAGATTAGTCGGAAGCCTCCACTATGTACGGCAGGTTCCATGGCTTGCTTACGAACAAAGCGAACATTTGTTCAACTTTCTCTTTTCCACTATAGCGGCGATTGGTGAGGTAACAGAATTCTCCCAGATAATTCCGCAGATAGCGTGAACTCACAAAATGGTGGATGCCTTCCAGGTTGCGCCTGGCATTGATTATCATAATTTCTGTATATCGCAACCTGCCCATATATGGGTCATCCTCGAACCAGGGGCGTGGACGTTTGTCAAGGCTGCGGATGCGGATATTCATTCCGGCCGGAAGCTCGTCAGGTGTCAGCGGTGTGGTTTTCCGCGGAACCGGATGGTGGTGGTTGTAAGGAAGGTCTTTCAACGATTCAGGCAGCATGGAAATCAGTCGCAAACGCCCGCCCTGCGCGTGGATGAACCACGGATGGCTATGAGGTAATTGCAGATTCAGTCCCTTTATCTCAACGGGAATCAGCGCCAGGCCCTTTCCTTCTTCTGACTGTACTGTCAACCCATGCTTTGGAGCTGCCTTGGTGGTTTCGGCTTCAGGATCTGACTTTTCAGGCACAGCCGGAAAGTTGGTTACTCCCGCCGTTAGATGGTCCAGCATAGCGTACCAATCGACCAGATCAGCCATCATCACCTTCATCTTCTGCATCATCAGCCAGATGGGGCGATAATGCGGATGCCCCAGATGGCGCTGCACCTGCAAAGCAGAAATCGATTTCTTCTGAAATGCAACTACACCAATCGCGTAGACCCAGTATCGGAAAGGGAGTTTCGAGTACTCCAGCAAGGTTCCACTGCGTAACGAGGTCTCAGACTGGCATTGTCTGCACCGGTATCTCCGCTTTGAAGGGAGCCAGAGATGTTCACTACTGCCACAGCGGTTACAGAACACACCGTGCTTATCTCTCAAGTTCTTCCACAAAAGGATACAGCGCTCTTCGGTGTTGTACGTTTGGATAAAAGTTAAAAAGTCCATAATTAAAAACAGTTAGAATGCGTGTGCAATATAGCCACAAAACCAAGCTCTGCAAAGGCCCATGGACGGCTTGCGCCTAATCTGACCAAAAATTACACGCTTATAAACGTTTAACGATTCATTTATTCAAAAAACAAACCCCTCATTCCATACTCCTTCCTCGCCTCCATCCCCTTTCATCCCATTTCGCGGCTCTCAATTTCGTCACACAATCAATCACACATCCCACACCCTTCGGAACAGACACTCCCCTAACGAAAACAACAGCTCTCCAATGGGAAACCAATAACCACCGTTCACTTCCGGCTCTCCCTCTTGCTCCCGAGCCCCACAAAGGTTCTTTAATGCATGATTTGCGTTGATTGCATTTGGCGTTGCCATTTTCCCGCTACACGGAATACCCCTTGCTTCCTCCATGGTAAGGCATAATGTGATTTACGGGTAAAGTAAGCTTCCGGCTCTACGGCTTCAACTTCGGGTTTTCCAGGTGCCGGGTTGCGTCGCGGGTTTGCTTCTTCTCCAGGTTCTGGCGGAAAGCTGCTTCCAGGTCGACGCCGGTTTGGTTGGCCAGGCAGCAGAGTACCCAAAACACATCGGCCATCTCATCGGCCAGGTTACCTTTTTCAGCTCCCTTACGGTAACTTTGTTCGCCGTATTCACGCGCCATGATGCGGGCCAATTCGCCTACCTCTTCCATCAACACCGCCGTATTGGTGAGCTCCGAGAAGTACTTCACTCCTACTGTTTTTATCCACTGATCCACTTCCTGTTGGGCACCGCGCAGGGTGATGGCCTTTGTTTCCATGCATGCAAAATACAGGGAAAACTCGCCCGCTTTGTTCGCCTTAAGTTCTGCATCTTTGGAGCAGCATGGATGATTTTTTAGCATTATTGGATGGCTTGAATGAGGCACAGCGCAGGGCTGTTGAAATGATCGAAGGGCCTGTGCTTGTCGTCGCCGGGCCCGGCACAGGAAAAACGCAGATGCTCGCTGTGCGGATCGGAAACATCCTGAATAAAACAGACGCCAAACCGTCGGATATCCTTTGCCTTACATATACAGAAGCCGGCACCGCTGCGATGAAGAAACGCCTGGCAGCCCTGATCGGCCCGGATGGCCACAAGGTAAACGTTTACACCTTCCATGGCTTCTGCAACCGTGTGATCAACGAGAACCCGGAGCGTTTTGGCCGCGCCGGACTCCGGGTGATGGATGAACTCGAACGCGAAGAAATCCTCGCATCCCTGCTTCAGGAACTGCCCGCCGGCGACCCGCTTAAACTCTATGGAGAAGATGCCCGCTACAGCCAGCAAGCGCTCAAACAGCTGTTCGGCATCATGCAGCAGGAAGGATTCAGTTCCGAATGGATCCATCAACGCATCCACGCTTTCATGCAAAACCTTCCCTTCAACGAAAAGTACCTCTATCAACGCAAACAAGGCAACTTCAACAAAGGAGACCTCAATCCCAAAAAAGCCGAAGAAATCACAGACCGCCTGCAGAAACTGCGCTCTGCCGCCACCTTGTTCGACCGTTACAACGAACGCAAAAAAGCACTTGGCTTATACGAATTCGACGACATGCAGCGCTGGGTATTGCAAGCCTTCGAAAAGAGCGATGTGCTGCTGCAGCGCTATCAGGAGCAGTTCTTGTATTTCCTGGCCGACGAATTCCAGGATACCAGCGGCGCACAGAGCCGGCTGCTGGATCAATTGTGCAGCTTCTGGGATGTGCCGAACGTATTTGCGGTTGGCGACGACGACCAGAGTATCTACCGATTCCAGGGTGCGAGCCTGGCCAATATCGAAAGCTTCATCCAGCGCTACGGAAACCATTTGCAAACCGTTGTTCCGGTTGACAATTACCGCAGCACTCAACCCATACTCGACGCGGCCGATGTACTCATTTCAGGCAATACGCAGCGCCTGAGAGGCGAACACACCAAACTCAAGGCAGCTGCCAGCGGTAAAAATACCGGGCCGCTGCCGCGCATTGTGGCGCTGCCGAATGCCTTGCACGAAGCCGTTTTCATCGCCGACGAAGTGCAGGCGCATCTCGACAGCGGCATCCCGGCCTCTGAAATCGCCATCATCTACCGCAACCACGCCCATGCCGAACGCATCATCGACGAGTTTCACGCACGTGGATTGCCATACCAGACGCGCAAGCTGAACAATGTGCTGCTCGATCCACTCATCACCCAGCTGGAAGACTTCCTGGGTTTGATTTGCGACGAATTACGCGAAGCACACAGCGGCGAGTTCCGCCTATACCGCATCCTGCACTATGGCTTATACGGCATCGAACCCGCTCAGGCTGCAGCCCTGGCTGTTACAGCACGCAGGCAACAACAGCGCTGGCGCTTGCTGCTGGCCGACCAACCCAAGCACAGCCTGAACAATCCGAACCTGCCAGGTGCAGGCATGCTGGCAGAAGACCTGGATTACTGGTTAAAAAACGCACCCAATTATACCGTTCCGGAATTGGTGGAACGCGTGATCGCCAGGGGTGGATTCTTGCGCAAGGCACTCCAGCACGAAAATCCGGCTTATGCCATGGCCCTGCTCCACAGCTACCACCATGTGGTGAAGGAAGACAACCGGATGAATCCGCAGCTTACCCTGGGCGAGCTGTTGCAGCGCATGGAACGGCGCCGGAAGGCAGATATTTCCGTGCCGATTGAAAAGCGCTTCGGCAACGAATCGGGTGTAACCTTCACCACCGCCCACAATAGCAAGGGCCTCGAGTGGGAAGTGGTTTATGTGGCAGCCTGCAACGACATCAATTGGGAAAAGACCCGATCGAAGCCCTTGCCCTTCAAAATGGACGAAATACTCGATGCCCTTCCCGAATCGGTCATCGAAGACAATGAAGAAGTGCGGCGCCTCTTTTATGTGGCGATGACGCGGGCCGGCAGGTATTTAACGATGACCTATCCGGAGTTCGACAATACCAGAAGCCTCCTGCCCTCGTCGATGCTGCAGGTATTGCAGGATGCAGAAAAGGCAGAAACGTTAAAGACCAACATCGACACACCGGCGCTTATCGCTGCCGAAGCCCGTGTTTGGGAAGCCGCTGCAGCGCCGGCACCGGCCATTCCGGAGGAAGACATGCTGGCACCCATCCTGAAAGAATTCGAATTGTCTCCCACCGCGATGCAGAATTACCTCAAATGCAGGCTCAGTTTCTATTACCGCAACATCTTGCGCATTCCCCAATCGCGCTCTGAGTATGCATCATTCGGCTCGGCCGTTCACGACGCCTTGAATGCCTTTTTTACCGGATTCAGCCGCGAGCAGATCCTTCCCGACCCAGGCTACCTGCTCGAACATTTCAAGAAGGGCATGTTGCGTTACCGCGATGGTTTCACAGAAACCGGGTTTGAACGCAGGCTGAAACAGGGCGAGGATTTGTTGCCTGACTATCTGGAGGCAAGGAAAGAAAGTTTTGGCCTTGAAACCCGCACGCTGCTCGAGTATCAGGTGCGCACACGCCTCGGCGATGCGCCCATAACCGGTAAAATGGACAAGGTGGTGATCGACGGCCACAGCGCCCGGGTTTGCGATTACAAAACCGGCGACCCATCCAAAGGCAAAGACAAGCTCAAACCTTTGAAGATCGCAGACGGCGAATGGCATACCTGGGGTGAATACTGGCTTCAGCTCGCCTTCTATCAGATTCTCACCCGGCACAGCGGCGAGACGGCCTGGCAGGCAGACACCTTTGAAATTGACTTCGTGCAGCCCGATGCCCGCGGTAATTACCCTGCAGCGCGTCTGAACTTCACCCATGCCGATATTGAAGCCGTTGAAACCAAGATCCGTGAAGTATATGCGGCCATACAAAGGCGCGAATTCGCACCCGGATGCGGTAAAAATGACTGCGAATGGTGCAAATTTGCCCGACAATACCGTTTTGATACGGCCCCTGCTGAAGTCGAAACAGAAGAAGAACTGAATAACCCATGAGGAAAATCATCCAGCTGTTTTTGCTGCTGCTCGTCGCAGCGAGTGCTAGATCGCTACAGGCGCAGTCTGACAAAGAATACCTTTCCATACGCCGCGCCTTGCTGAGCGGTGCCGATCGCATCGTTTTGCGCAGCGCTGCCGATGTGGATTTACTCATGAAGAACTACCGAAAGTTGTACGGCACGGTAGGCATCCGCGTCGACGGCCCCGTTCCGCTCGATGCGGTTGCAGAGGCCGTTTTCCGTTTGGATGAACTCCTGGAACTCGATCTGCGCCAATGGCAGGGCGAACCCAATGCCGAAACCCTCGCCAAACTGTGGCAAGTGGAAGAAATCGGCATCCACATTTCCGAACAGAATGAAGCCCTGCTGGAGAAGTTCCCCGATCTGAGCAAATTCCGGTCGGTTGTATTGCAATTCGATGCCGTACCAGACGACTTCAGCTTCTTCAAATCACTCAGTCACCTGCACAGGCTGTGGTTGATAGCACCTTTCTCTCCCGCCGATCTGCAGAAAGTATTCCGTGAACTGCAGCGCTTCCCAAAACTCGACCACCTCGGTATCAGCCTCAACCGATTTGCCGATTTGCCCTACAGCGCCCGCAAACTCAAATCGCTGCGCGAGTTAACGCTCATCGACAACCTCAGCTGGCTGGCCAACAAAGGCTGGCAGGAACTGAAAACCGAACGCTATTCCATCAACTACACAGATACTACCGGCATGGGCCGCAAACTCAACCTGGTATACCTGTCTGACGACGTTGACCTTTATCCTAACGATTGGGAACACCTGCGCAAGGTTTTCCCGAATCAGGTATTGGCCGATTATCAGCAGGATAACGACACGCTCACCCCGGCCGGACAATCTGTATTGCCTTTTGCTGCCAGGCCACGCCCAACATTTGCCCATCACCCTAGTTATCAGGCACTTTTCCCGGAAATGGAACCGCGGCGCAATGTGTATGAGATCGACCCGACGCAAAACAATATCCTGTATTCCGTCAACGGCAATTGCCTGATGGTTCCATCCAACAGCCTCGTACTGGCAGATGGCAGCCTCCCGCAGGGTAAAATAACCGTTTCGCTGCGTGAGATGCAGCGCGCCGAAGAACTCCTCAGCCACGGTGCACCTACCGCATTCGATAGTGCCCGTACGCGCTTTTTCCTTTCCCAGCGCTACCTGGCCGATATCCGGGCAGTCTACAACAACCAACCCCTGCAGGTGAAGCCGGGTAATTTTCTCCGCTTGTACGCACGGATGAACGCCGACAGTTCAGACCGCTTCTATGCCCTGGATGAAAAAAACGGCCGCTGGAACCATTTCCGCGAATACGATTACCATTTCGACGATGCCAACCTGCGCGTAACCGATTTCTATTCCTGGTTCAAAGACAGTTCTGCCCGCCGGCATTACGCTACCGACCAGACGCCCCTGGGTCAGCGCTTTCTCTCAGGCGACCATTACTATTGCCTTCCCAACCTGGTGAACGAAGCCTGGCTGTACGAAGAAAATGGCATGTATGTGCGTTATTCAGAAACCAAACCCACGGCCGGCGACAAAACCTATAACCTGCGCCGCGGCAAATCGCTGATCGCCGTCCAGAAAGCGTTTGTTGACCGCAACAAAGAAAAAGGCGTGGTCAAATTCACCCTATTCGACCGTTCCGAAGGCATGCTGTTCCCGGAGCTCAAGGCTTTCAAGGGATATACCTTCGCTTATACCGGCAAGTTCAACTCCAAGGCCTTCAGCCAGGAATACATATTCCACCGCAAGTTCTTCGATGTGCGGGTTGAAATGGAAGGCACACAAGCTGTGGTGTTGTTGAAGTGTGAGGATGGATTTGTGCGCATTCCGGTTGATATCTCCTATCATCCAACAGGCAATACCGACAAGGCGCGGAAAACATTCCGGAAGCATTACCAGCGCTACCGCAGGCTTCTCGTTCAGAAAGAGCAGGCCTTCAATACGCAGATGCGCGGTGAATACAAGGAGAAAATCCGCGAATCAGAAAGCCGCCGCACCGCACCAATAGGCCGCGCCGCCTATACCGAAAACGAATTCCGAATCCGCAGCCTCGGCGTCTTCGCATGGGGGCATCCAGAACAGCAAAACGACAGCATGCACCTGCTGGTGAAATTCACCGATGGCGGCGGTCTGCCGGTGGATGTAAAGACGGCTTTCCTCCTGCTGAAACAGCCCTATACGCTGTATATGTTGCCCAAAGCCGAGACCTTTGAAGTACAATACCGCCCCGACCGCTTTGTGTGCATGGGCTGCCTGGATTACAAAGGGAACGTGTACGTGCTGAACCACGAACGCATCGGCACACTCGAAGTGCAGACCAACAGCCTCTTGTATCTGCCGGCGAACGAAGTAGCCCGGCCGCTGCGCAACCGCAAGGAATATTTCCGGATTTTGGGCATCCAGGAACGCAAATGAGCATCACCCCTGAACTTGTACTCATCGCCATCGGCGCCTATGCATTATTGCTCCTGGGCATTGCCTGGTTTACGGGCAGGAAGGCCGATTCAGACGGATATTTTGTAGGCAACCGCAAAAGCCTTTGGTACCTGGTGGCCTTCGGTATGCTCAGCGACAGCATGAGCGGCGTATCCTTCATTTCCGTTCCGGGCGATGTGGCCAAGCAAGGATTCGGCTACCTCCAGACGGTCATGGGGTATGTATTGGGTTATGTGGTGATTGCTTTTGTGTTGTTACCGCTGTACTACAAACTCAATCTGACCAGTATTTACACCTATTTGGGTGGAAGGTTTCACCGCAGCGCCCAAAAAACAGGTTCCGTATTTTTCCTGATCTCCAGGCTCAGCGGTTCGGCGGCTCGTTTGTTCGCTACAGCAGCTGTGATCCAGCTCTTTGTATTCGACCGCTGGGGTTGGCCATTTTCAGCAACGGTAATTCTGATCATCGCGCTCATACTGCTTTATACCATCCGAGGCGGCATCAAGACCCTGGTTATCACCGATGCGCTGCAGTCGCTGTTTCTGTTGGCGGGTTTATTGCTCTCGGTGGTAGCGATTGTTAAGGCCTGGCCCGAAGGAAAAGGCATTTGGGAAAGCATCCGCAATGCCGGTCATACACGGATCATCAACAGCGACCCCTATTCGGCAGACTTTTTCTGGAAGCAGTTCATCAGCGGCATGTTCGTGTGCATAGCCATGACCGGCCTCGATCAGAACATGATGCAGAAGAACCTCAGCTGCCGCAGCCTGCGCGACGCCCAGAAGAACATGCTCTGGTTCAGCGCGGTATTGGTGCTGGTGAATGTGTTGTTTGTAAGCCTCGGGGCACTCCTGCTTGAACACGCCAAGGCGGGAAACATCGCGCTTCCCTTGAACGACAAGGGTTTGCTCGCCACCGACCGCATCTTCCCCTTCATGGCCCTGGAACAGCTTGGCCTGCTGGCCGGTATGGCGTTCATCATCGGCCTCACGGCAGCCACTTTTTCCAGCGCCGATTCGGTGCTCACTTCCCTCACCACCAGTTGCTACATCGATCTGCTGGAGCTGGACCGCCGCACCGACATTTCGCAAAAAGCGCGGGAACGCCTGCGCATGGCCATACACTTTGGCTTCGCCATTCTGCTTTTCGGAACCATTTTACTGTTCAAGGCCTTCAACGACCAGGCCCTGATCAAAACGGTCTTGAAACTGGCCGGTTACACCTACGGCCCCTTGCTCGCACTCTTTGTATTCGGGCGTTACACCCGCCTTATTCCAGCCGCCCGCTGGGTACCGCTTGTCTGCCTCGCCAGTCCGCTGCTCACCTGGATCATCGACCGCAACAGCCAGGCCTGGCTCGGCGGGTATGCTTTCGGCAACGAAGTACTCCTGCTCAATGCAAGCATTACCTTGCTCGGGTTGTGGGCCATTTCAAGGAAGATGTCACCGGCGGGTGGTTGAGCGCTCGTAGCGCCGTGCCCCTATCGCAGGTAGGGGCAGCGAAGAGCATGCCTGCCCCGACTTCCTCAGTCGGGGAAACCTTTCCTCTTCGGCACCGGACCCATAAAGACGCAGTGATTGCATGTCTCAGTTTTCCCGACCGATGGAGTCGGGACGGCTGCGCCGCGGAGTTACAGCGTTTTCTATATCCACCCGAGAAGATTGAGTGGATTCCATGTCCCGATTTTCCCGACTGAAAAAGTCGGGACGGCTGCGCCGCGTAATTACCAGGTTTCCTTTGTCTGCTCGGAAGGATAAGGTGAATCCCATGTCTCAGTTTTCTCGACCGATGGAGTCGGGGCAGGCGGCTCAACCGCCGTTGGTGGATTCAGTTCGCCGCGTCACATGAACTACATCTTTTCTGCCTGGATCACCAGCAATATATCTGCATGGTTCTGAGGCAAATACCGGGTTGAAATCTCCCAAAGTATTTCATAATCGATTTGAAAGTAGGCATGGGCCACGCGATTGCGCAGGCGATACATCTCTTCCCATGGGATTGCCGGATATTTTTCCTTGACTCCATCCGGAACGTTCTTACTGGCTTCTCCGATGATTTCAAAATTGCGAACTACGGCATCAACCGTCTTATAATCCCATTTGAACTCCTGGAAATCCAACCCATCAACGTACTCCAACACGCGTTGCATGGCAAAAGCCATATCCTCCAGAAACAATTGCGGATCGCGCTTATTGGGTTTCAAATGTATCTGACGTCTTTAAGAATACGCGCTTCAAGCATCGGCTTCAGACCGTTCCGGGTTACCAGGTCCACCTGGATTCCCAATGATTCCTCGAGAAACTTTTCGAGCGAAAAAAAACTCCAACCCACTGGTTTGGAGAATTCCACCAACAAATCCAGATCGCTGCCTTCGTGCTGTGAACCATGGGCAAAAGAACCAAAATAACCAATCCGACTCACGTTGTAGCGCTGCGCCAGTTCAGGCTTCAATGATCTGATTCTTGCTTCTACCTCGGCCCTGTTCAACACAAATGCAAGTTACTGTTTTTTTTATTTGCAAGGACCAACCGGCGGGTGGTTGAGCGCTCGCAGCGCCGTGCCCCTATCGCAGGTAGGGGCAGCGAAGAGCATGCCTGCCCCGACTTTTTCAGTCGGGGAAACCTTTCCTCTTCGACTCCGGACCCATAAAGACGCAGTGATTCCCGTGTCTCAGTTTTCCCGACCGATGGAGTCGGGACGGCTGCGCCGCGTAGTTACAGCCTTTTCTATATCCACCCAAGAAGATTGAGTGGATTCCATGTCCCGTTTTCGACTGGTCTCCGCTACGCTCCGACCGCTCAATCACCGGGCGGCAGTGATTCCCGTGTCCCGATTTTCCCGACTGAAAAAGTCGTGACGGCTGCGCCGCGTAATCACCGGGTTTTGACGGAGTTTACAACAGCGGTTCAGGGTCCGTTTCTTTATCCCGTCCGAAGCGCTCGCGGCGTTCGAGAACACCCTCGGCATTGAAGAATCGCCAGCGACCGGTTTTCTGGCCATCGCGGTACTTGCCTTTAACCTTCACCATGCCGTTTTCCCAGTACTCGAGGTACTTCCCGTGGAAAATATTGTCTTTCACTTCGGCAATGAACTTGAGTTGCCCATTGTCGTAATACTCGCGCATCACGTTGCCGTTGATATGTTCGATCATGAACTGATCCACATCGCTGAGACTGTCGAGTGCCTCCATGGAATCGACATCCAATGGCTGCAACTCCGGCACAATGAGGTCTTGTTCTCCCGGCTTGCGGAAATCGGCGCTGAAACGCGTGCGGAATCCGCCTTCCTCCGCCTTGAAATGGAAACCAATTTGCGGGAAACAGAGGATATAAGATCTGTTGTATTTGGCAGACTGCCACTTGGCCGGACTGAGCAATCCGCGCAAATCAGAGAAGTAGCGCGGCATATTCAGGTAGGCAAACACCGAACGCGTTTTGGAAAAGGTGGATGAAAAGGCCTGGAAATCGGTCTCTTTGTCCAGCGTTTGCCCGTTTACGTAATCGTCGATCGTTTGCAGCAGCGTGCGCGGATCGTCTGAGAAAACCACATAATCGCCCAGGAAGGTGTAGAAAGGCTTTTCAATCTTGCCGAACAATTTACCGAACAAGAGCCTGAACAATCCTTTGGCTTCCAGATAGCGCACTTCGTGGTCCTTGTACATGTAGTTCTTGAACTTAAGCGGGGTGCGGCGGCGGATCATCTTCTCGATATGGTCCAGGTTGCTCTTGGCGAGTTCCATGGTGCGGGGCCGGATGGCGATTACCTTATGAATTTTGCCGCCGATCACCCGGTCTTGCCTGTATTCCGCCATGGTCACTTCCCTGCCGATCCAGCTCAGGATATGGTCGTTGATCCGGATATTGAGCAGCCGTTCAACTGTTTTCTGGGATGCGGTAAACTGCTCGGCTGATTCGGCGTCCTGATCCATTACCTGCCGGAGGTTGCTGTAGAAGGCGGCGAAATCGCTGAAACCCATCGACAACATGAAGGCGGTATGCTTCGACAACACCTTTTCGGCTTCGGTTTCAGCGCTGCCGGAGCGTGAAAGGGCGCTGAGGTAGGTGGAAATGGAATCGTTGATATTGGTGCGGCCTTCGAAATCGATCCGGTCGCCTTCGAAATCGGCATGGGTGCCGGAGAAATACATAGACGACAACAGCTCGCGCGGAATGGAACCGGGTTCCATGTAGGCAGCCAGGTAGGCGGGCAGGCGTTCGTAATTCAGGAAGAAACGGCAGAGCCCTCCGGCCGGGGTTTCATTCAGCACCTGGGTGAAGTGCACATTGTTCTTTAGCTTCGGTTCTGCATATTCGGCCAGGCTCTTTTCAATAATTCCTTTGGTATAGCTGCAGAGCAGGCGGTTGGCCACGAAACAGAGGGTGAGGGTGGATTTATCGTTGGCATCGTAGAAACCATACAGGGTATGCTCGCCCACTTTTTCCTCGCTGAAGCGGAAGCCACCTTGTTTGAGCAGGCTCAGGATTCCGGTTCGGATGGGTTCGAGCTTGGCACCCTGCTGCATATCGGCGATGTAGAGAAAATCGTAATCTTTGGCTGAAGTCATGTGCGCCGAGATAATCAGGTTGCGCTTGCCAAAGGCCGAGAAAAGGGTTGCGTTATCGGCGATGATCGCATCGAGGCCATCGGCGAGTTTACCGATATCACCGAGTGGCGGGAAGCCTTTCAGGTGTTGCCACATATTGCTGGCGCTTAAGCTTCTCCATGCTTCGACGGGTTCATCGGTTTCGACAATGAATACGGCATCGGAGGGAACCATGCTGAAGGCATCGGCGTCGATACCGGAGGCATTCCAGTATTTGTAGCCGAACCAGCCGGCGCCGCCGAGAAGGCCCAGCAAGGCAATCCAAAGCAATTTGCGTTTCATGGCGGCAAAATACATCAGCGGGGTGAAAGCCGGGTAAACGCCGTTGCTACACTCAGACCGCCCGTTGTTCAAAAGAAGCGGGGGTATTTATACGAAACCCCTGTCCCTTTACATTTGTTTAACAGCGACAGGTGCCAAACTTAAAACGCTTCGTATTATGTTTGCGCCCTTACAAGCAAAGAAAAATAACACCAGTTATGAGCACAACCGCTTCACAAAAAAAGAGTTCCGGTGATGGCCTGAAGAACCTCTTCGCCGGCGCTTCCATGTTGTTTGCCCTTTTGCTGGGCATCCTGATTTACGTATTCATCATGGGTGATCCCAAAAACTTTGAAGGGGGCGACCCGATCAAAGGCCATCCGCTTAACTTCCTCGGCATCATCCACAAAGGAGGTGTTGTAGTACCGATGCTGCTGGCAGTCAACCTGATCGTAATCATTTTCAGCATTGAACGGATAATCACCATTGCCAAGGCAAACGGCAAAGGCAATATTTCAGCTTTCGTAAAGAAAATCCAGGCGCTGTTGGGCGATAACCGCATCGACGAGGCCATCAACGCCTGCGATCAGCAGCGCGGATCGCTCGCCAATGTGGTGCGCGCCGGCCTGAACCGTTACAAGCTGGTTACCAAAGACGCCAGCATGGACAACGATTCCAAGGCAGCCGCTATCCAGAAAGAACTGGAAGAAGCAACTACACTGGAACTTCCCATGCTCAGCAAGAACCTGGTAATCATCTCTACCTGTGCATCTATCGGTACGCTGATCGGTCTGATCGGAACGGTATTCGGTATGATCAAGGCGTTTTCGGCACTGGCCAGCCAGGGTTCACCCGACACCGTAGCACTGGCGACCGGTATCTCTGAAGCACTGATCAACACGGCCTTCGGTATCATCGCGTCTACGCTGGCGATTGTAGCCTACAACTACTTCAGCAACCGGATTGATGGCATGACGTACAGCATAGATGAAGCCAGCTTCACTATCGTACAGAATTTCCATGCAAAACATTAATCGGAGCGTTTACCTTTTGTTTCACACAGGTATAAACTAACAGAAAAAGGCGATGCCGAAGATCAAAATGCCAAGGTCGAGTCCTTCACTGGACATGACCCCCATGGTTGACCTGGCGTTCCTGTTGGTTACCTTTTTCATGCTGACTGCGTCGTTCCGTCAGGTAGAACCGGTGGTGATTGAAGCCCCCAGTTCGATTGCGGAAGACTTGTTGCCGGAGAATGTAGTCCAGGTAACAATCGACAAAGACGGCAGGGCGTTCTTTGGAATGTCAGGCTTTGAAGTGAGGAAAAACACTTTGCGCCAGATTGCGGAAGAATTTTCGCTGAAACTCGACGAAGATCACTACCAGAAGTTTGCTGGTATGAACATGTTCGGAGTGGATACGCGTCAGCTTCCCCAATACCTCATGCTCAGCGAAAGCGAACGTGAGAATCTGGGCTCAAAAGGGATTCCTTATGATAGCACGAACAACCAGCTTAAAACGTGGATAGACCTGGGGCGCCGTGAGGCAGCCAAGGAATACCAGCGCCTGAAAGAGGAAGCCAAGGAGCGGAACCGACCCTTTAAAGACGACGGTCTCCGTTATGCCATCAAGGCAGACGGAAAAGCCCCGTACGACAAGGTGAAGGCGGTGATTCAGATTTTTAAGGATCTGAACATCTACAGGTTCAATATGATAACCAACGTTGAAGAGGAACCTAAAATCTAACCCTACACTATGGCTGAATTAAACGCCGGCGGCGGTGCCGGACATGGTAAACACGAAAAAAAGCGGGCCAAGAAGCTGAGCACCCGCGTAGATATGACCCCACTGGTCGATCTCGCGTTCCTGCTCCTCACCTTCTTCGTACTCACTGCAACCTTCAACAAGCCCAAGGTGATGGACCTGAACTTTCCTTATGACAAGGAAGACGCCAACGATGTGAAATCGGAAGTGCGGAACGGTATCACCCTGATTGCTTCCGGCAACGATAAGCTGTATTACTACTCAGGTGGGCTCGATAAAGACCCAAAACTCACTGAGATCAGCTACAAGGCGGATGGCTTGCGCAAACTGCTCCTCGAGCGGAATGCCGAAGTGGTGAGTCAGATTAAGGCGCTGGGCGAAAAGGCGCAAAAGACCAAAATGGCCGATACTACCTTTAAACGGGAAGTGGTTAAAATCCAGAGTTTCCCCGATGCACTGGTTGTTCTTATCAAAAACGACGACAAAGCCGTTTACAAGAACATCATTGACATTGTGGACGAGCTCAACATCACGAAAGTCGGAAGATTTGTCGTGGTGGATGAACTCGACCCCAAGGAGAAACTAATGCTGGAACAAATAAAAACCAACCCATAAAAACGTACCACTATGGCCACGAAAATGTTTGACAACTGGACCGATCCGCTGAGCGAAAGCCGGAACGAATTGGTCTTCGCCACCAGAAACCGCGAGTACGGTGCCTATGTACTGCGCCGTGGTTACCGGAAAACAATGATCATGGCAATGATCATTTCCGGGGCATTCTTCCTGCTCACCGCTGCAGCTCCGAAGATTCTGAGCTCGCTGAACAAGCAGGAAAAGAAGAAGAAGTTCCGGGTGGATAACATCGTGCTCGAAGCGCCCAAACCGCTGAAAGACGAGCCCGAGCCTCCACCGCCGCCACCACCGCCACAACAGGAACCTCCCAAAGTGGAAACCCAGAAGTTCGTGGTGCCTGTCATCAACGAGGAAGCCGTAGATCCGGAACCTCCGCCGGTGCAGCAGGAAATCAATACCAATATCGGTAAAGAAGACCAGGAAGGCGAAAAGGACAATACCCAAAGCATGAGCGGTTCCGGCGTCCCTACAGAAGCCGAACCCGAAGGTCCGCTCGAAGTGGTACAGGTGCAGGCCATGCCCAAAGGCGGTATCAACAAGTTCTATCAGTTCGTTCAGGAGAAATTTGAGTATCCCGAGCGCTGCCAGAGCGAAGGTATCAACGGCTATGTGCTCCTGAAGTTTGTGGTGGATGTGGATGGCAGCATCAGCGATGTGAAGCCCATCGAAACCACCGCCGACTGCCCGGAATTCACCAAAGAAGCCATCCGCGTGCTGCTCGCCGCTCCCAAGTGGACTCCCGCGCAGAACGGAGGCAAGCCGGTGAAGGCCTACCGCAAAATCCCAATCAAACTCGAAGTAGCGGAAGAAGACTATTAATCAACTTCCCTTCCCTCAAAACCCCTGCCCTGAAAAAGCAGGGGTTTTGTTTGAAAGGGCCGCCTGAAAATCTTCGCTGCACGAAACACAAATAAACCCATCGCATGCACCGACCTAAACCCAAACCGCGCAATCCACTGCTCCTCGCCCGCCGTATATCCGTTATGGCAGGCGCCTTGATGGGCTGTGTATTCTTCGGCATGGGCCTTGCCTTGCTCCTCTCCCGCGATTTCATCCCCGAAGCACAACCGCCCTACCGCGCCTACGCCGCATGGGTACTG
>Ga0209990_10001202_pt1 | contig 22569 bp, 20 predicted proteins | sample NOAtaG_6_FD_187304 | JGI IMG/M metagenome (GOLD analysis project Ga0209990, IMG submission 187304) | Freshwater lake microbial communities from Lake Erie, under a cyanobacterial bloom - NOAA_Erie_Diel5S_2200h metaG (SPAdes) (version 2) | ecosystem: Environmental > Aquatic > Freshwater > Lake ...
GAAGACCAGGCCGCGCCATCCTGCAAACCGGATGGGAGGAAGTTGGGGAAGAACAACCGGGTGGCATTGGAGAGGTTGAGCATCCATTTTCCGATGGCACGGGCAAAGCGTTTGTCGTAGCGCACCATCGGTGCAAGTGCCGCGGCCTGTTGGACACCGTTTAGCTGAAAGGCATAATCATTGCCATTATCATTGGCCTCACCGATGAGGCCGGAAACATTGATATTCCCCCAGTTGCCGACAATGGCGCCCCATCCGCGGAGGGGACCCCGGTCGAAGGCCCAGTTGACCATTTTATTGATATCGTATTGGGTGCCCAGTTCGGCATTCATGCGGGCTGCAGTGAGGATCCCGTAGGGCAATTGCAATTCGTAAGAAGGGTTGGAAGTCCATTCGTTGAGAAATTCGAGCGACCACTCCGCAGCTTTGAGATATTCCGGATTCCCCGTTTTTACCCATGCAGCGTAAAGCAACCAGGCGAACGCCCCGGCAGCTTCGGGCTCAGGAACCCCATTCGCATTGGGAGTCCCGGTTTTGAACCTCCAGCCCCTGTAATTCATATTTGGTACCTGCCAGGGAGCATCCTTGCCGCCCATTGCCCGGACGGCTGCGGCCATACGGGCGGCGATGGTGTTGAACTGCCAGTCTGCCTCGGCTCCGAGATTAGGGTAGAGGTCGTAGAGCTGATAGAAGAACACATTGGGCATCATATCGTACCACCAGTCTTGTCCGCTGCTGGCCGATGCATTGTTGAGATACAGATTTTCTCCGTTGGCTTTATTGAAAAAGTCCTGTGCGAGCAGCACCCAGTTTTTTCCGAATTGCTTGGTTTTGTCAATGCCTGCAAGGCTTGCCCCTACCAGCGAGGGCAACACATTGATGGCTTCGTTACCCAGGGGCGAACGGGTACCGACATAGGTGTGGAGGCGGAAAGTTTCCCGCTGCGGGTAGTTTACCCCCGTAGTTCCAAAGCTGATCAACGGGAGGTGCTGACCAGTTTTCTTCCAGTCGTAAATAAAGGAGTCGTACCGCATAGCAGCCGTTTTCCAATCCCGCATATCGTAAGGAGAGGGTTGGTTGGGCATTCGCTCCACGCGCGGAACGGCAATTTGACCCTGCTGGGCCCAGGCGGTCTGAAGGAAGCCTGGCAGGCAGCAGATTGCCATTTTGACTATGAAGCGTAAATTTTGCGGAAGTAATGTCATAACGGTACGGATATTTGGCGGTCGGTATTTTCCGGTTTAATAGCCCTTATTTTGAACGAGGGCGGGGTTTAAATCAATTTCGGTTTGTGGCAGGGGAAAGACTTCGTGCTTTCCTGCCTGAAAGCCCTGCAGGGCTGTAGGAGCAATACCCCAGCGGACAAGGTCGAAGAAGCGATGGAATTCAAAGCCCAACTCTACCTGACGCTCCCGGCGGATGGCCTGCCGCATGGTTTCCTGATTGGTCGTCGTAACGCGGGGCAGGGTAGTGGCAGGTGCAGCCGATTGCACCCGCGCCCGTGCACGTACCTGCTCCAGCGGTGCCTGTGCATCGGCGACGCGGCCCAGTTCGTTGAGGGCTTCGGCCTCCCAGAGCAATACCTCGGCAAAGCGGATGGCGGTGTAATTGATATCTCCGTCTGCCGGCTGCGTGACGGCCTTGAGGTCCTGCAGGTATTTTCTTGGGCTGAAGGTGGTAGAGGAAAACGAGTTTTTGAAGATGGAGCCGAAATAGGGCTCGTCCCTGCTGGCCACCGTAAATCTTCTCCGGGGGTCCCCAGGTTCAAAGGCAGCGACGAAGCCAGGTGTTACCTCGGCAAAACCATATCCCAGGAGTTTTCGCGACATGAGCCATTGGTTGAGGAAGTTGCCCACACCAAGTTCGAGGTTGGTATGCTGAATTTCCCAGACACTCTCGGCGTTGTTCTGCGTTTCTTTTTTAAAATTATCCTCGTAATTCGCCATGAGGCGATAAACGTTGAGGGCCTTGATCTTCGTTACGTTGTCCAGCACTTTTTGCCATTTTTGCCCGTAAAGACCAGCTTTGGCGGCAAGGGCCAGCGCCGATCCTTTTGTTGGGCGCCCGACTTCCGAAGGGTTACGCTGTGTTGGCAGGGACTCCGCAGCGCGTTCGCAGTCGGCCTCAATGCGGGCGAGGATATCCGCTTTGGGTGTTTTAGGTATTTTGTGCTGCTCGGGAGGTGTGATTGCGGTAAACAAAGGTACGTCCCCAAAGACTTGTACCAGCAGAAAGTAATAATAGGCGCGGAGGAACAAGGCCTCTGCGGCAATCTGGTTGCGGCGGGTTTCGTTGATCTCCACTTTCGGCAGGTTGTCGAGTACGAGGTTGCACTGCATGATACCCGTATATTGCAACTTCCAGAAGGTATTGAATTCTTCCGTTCGCGGGGTGTAGGTAAAGGCATCCAGCTCCACCAGGCCCACCCGGGAGCCATCGCCCCCCGTGACCGACTCATCCGAGGTGATGGAGGCAAATGCCCAGTAGAAATTATTGTTTTCGTTATTGAACAAAAGGGGGCGGTAAGCTGCGTTGATCGCCTGGACAGCATCTTCCTCGTTTTGAAAGAAGGAACCGGCATCCAGCGTGGCGATTGGCTCTTTTTCGAGAATGCCCTGGCAGGAGGAGAACAACATGCTGCCGATGAGGAGCAAACAAAGGACTTGTTTCATACCTGAAGCAATATATTGTTGGTTCAAATAGTCATATATTTTTTTCATGCGGCGTCAGAATTGCATCTGTACACCGAGGGTCCAGATCCTCGGTGCCGGGATCGTCCCCCAGTCAATACCTACGGCGAGGTCGGAAGATAGCCCCAACCCACGGGTGTCATTGGCATTGGCTTGTATTTCGGGATCCATACCCGGGTATTTGGTCAGGGTAATGGCATTTTGTACAGTTCCAAACAGCCGGAGGCTACTGACGCCCTTCCAACCGACGAGATCCTTGAAATTGTATCCCAGGGTAATATTGCGGATGCGGAGGTAGGAACCGTCTTCGAGAAAACGGGTAGAGATCCTGCGGTTGCCGTTGCGGTCGTCCACGCTGACTTTTGGGATACCCGTATCGGTATTGTCCGGTGTCCAGCGCCCGAGGAGCTCGCGATAGGAATTGAATCCTCTGAGCTGGGTTTCGTATGCAAAATTGCCGTACAGGAAATAGACGTCGTTGCCTTGCACGCCCTGGATGAGGGTCGAGAAATCGAGGTTCCCCCAGTTAAAGCCCGCAGAGATACCATAGGTAAAATCCGGGAAGGGATTGCCAACGTGGCGGCGGTCTTTGTCATCAATGATTTTGTCGCCTGGTCAATACCACTGACCACCAGTTTGCCGATATCCCTGCCCTTCACCGTTGCAATGGCAGACGAAATATCGCTGCGGATTTCACTCCTGTACCCGGTGACGATAATCTCCTCGATGAGATTGGATTCGGGAGCCAGCAGGATTTCAATTTCTCTTCTTCCCTGTACCGGGACGGCCAGTCGCTCGAAGCCCACATAGCTGATTTCGAGTATTGCTGCCCCCGAAGCGACTTGCAGGCTGAATTTCCCGTCCAGGTCGGTGGTCGTGCCATTCGAAGTACCCTGCTCAACGACGGTAGCCCCGATTAAGGGTACTTTATCCTCACTGGACAAAACGGTTCCTTTTACCGTAAATATTTGAGCTACAGCATTTTGAACGAATAAAAATAAAACGAATGCAAAGATGGATTTAAAACGCATGGGCACTTTGGTTATATTCTGACGACAAATTTGGGGATTAGGGCAATATCATTATAGTATAATTATGCGAAAGAATAGTATTTTTGTGAATGGTTGATATTGTGTTTTTTCGGAAAATAGGGGAATGCCCATACGGGATGTTCCTTTCAGCGTGATTTAACAAATAAAATTTCTCGTCATGAATATTTTTCGCGAGCTCACACCGCTCAAGCAGCAGGATGTTTTTGTAGTCCTGGATTCTGTAAAAAATGGCTTTGATTATCCAATCCACAATCATTCGGAGTATGAACTTAACCTGGTCATGGGGATGTCCGGGAGCCGTATCGCGGGGGATTCCACGGAGCGCTACACCGACTATGACCTTGTGCTGCTGGGGCCATATCTATATCATAAATGGGACGGCGACCAACATCTTCAGGAGAGCGGTCAGAGCTACAGGGTGGTTACCATTCAGTTTGCGATGGATTTGTTCAGCGGGCAGATGTTCCAGAAGGAGCGGTTTTTCAAGATCCGGCAACTGCTTCAGGAGAGCAGCAGGGGGATAAAATTCCATGGGAAGACCTTTGAGGGCGCGATGCGGCTGATGGTCAGCCTTACAGAAGATAAAGGCTTTGCCAATATCATCGAATTTTTTCAATTGCTGGATTTATTGTCCAATTCCAACGAAAAGACGCTTTTGGCCAGCGGTGCATTCACGCCGCAGGCGGCCCGGTCGGAGAGCAACCGGATTCAGGTAGCGTATGCGTACATTCTGAAATACCTCACCAATCCGGACCTCAAAATCGGCGATGTGGCCGCGCAGGTACACATGAGTGAATCCGCGTTCAGCCATTTCTTTAAAAAATACGCCTTTCGCAGTTTCACCCAGTTCCTGGTTGACCTTCGCATCGGTCATGCATGTAAATTATTGCTGGATACCGATGATACGATTGCCCAGATCAGCGCAAAGTCGGGTTTTAACAACCTTGCCAATTTCAACCGACTGTTTCGTAAATACCGGTCCTGTACCCCGGTGGAGTACCGCAAGCGCTATTTGGAGAAAAATGCCTTCGACTGGTCCTCGCAGGTGACACCCTGGCAGTTCCTGCCCTCCAAGGCGGAGACCCGCAACCTCCTTCCGCCTACTTCCTATGCTACCCGCCTGCTACATTTCTGAGGGAATGTGAGGCATAAAATTCTATATGAGGGGGCGTGAAAGGTCTTCCGTTGCCTTCGGCAGTTACATGACCCCGGAAGAATATTATTTGGCGGCACAGGCCATCTTTCGCGGTAGAAGTATTTTTGACATAACCCCTGGGTTATTTTCCCTGAACGATTTTCATTTCCCTGATGAGGTGCGAAGCGCCGGCATATTTATCCACCATAAACAGGATATAGCGGATATCTACCATGATATTCCTGCAGATATCGGGAGCGTAGAGGATATCGCTCATGGTACCTTCCCAGACGCGGTCGAAATTGAGTCCGATGAGGTTTCCGCTTCCATCTATTGCCGGGCTTCCGGAATTACCGCCGGTAGTATGGTTTGAGCCGATAAAACAAACGGGCATACGGCCATTCTCCGCATAAGGTCCATAGTCTTTGTTTTGATAGAGCGTCCGCAGCCTTTCCGGCACATCGAACTCATAATCGCCCGGTTGGTATTTTTCCATTACGCCATCGAGGTAGGTGTAATGCTGATAATATACGCCGTCGCGGGGCTGGTAGCCTTCGACCTTACCATAAGTAACCCGCAGTGTACTGTTGGCATCGGGGTAGAAGCGTTTTTCGGGGAATACTTCCAGGAGTGCCTGCATATAGCGGCGCTGCGCGATGGAAATCTTGTCGTTGATTTCGTTGTAGGGGCGGAAGACCCTGGCCTCTGCTGTTTCCAGGATGCTGCGTGCGAGGAGGTAGGCGTAGTCTTCGCGTATTGATTTTATTGCCGCAGCGGGGTCGCTGGCTGCGAGTGTGGCCCATTTACCCGGCCTGGACAGTTCGGATTTCAGGAAGGTGATGCGTGCGAATTCAGCGGCATCCTTGCCTGCAAAGTTCATTTGTTCGATGGCGAAAGGGGAGAGGTATTCCCCGGGCACTTTTTCGAAATAGAGTGGGATAAGGGCGGCGAGTACCTGTTGATCCACCTCGGGCCGGTAATCTTTGTAAAAGGCTTCAAAGGCGGCTTTTATCTGGTCTTTGCGCTGGGAGAGGGCTTCCAGGCCATTGTTGTCGTGGATTGCGACGAATTGCCGGAGGCTGTTGGCAAAGCGCAGTAACTCCACATTTGCGCCAACGATCTCGTTGATATATTCGCGTGCTGCTGCATAAGGCGCGATTGCGGCATAGTGTTTGTCCAGTTCGGGAAGCAGGCTGCCATATCCTTGCGCCCAGCCGGATTTGGCCATCACCCGGCTCTGGAACGCTGCTTCTGTTTTTTTCTTTAGGGCTATCCCGTCGGCTTTTTTGAGACCCTGGTTTTCACCGATCCATTTTTTCCAGGAGTTGGCCAGGCCGGCCTGTTTGCTGGCATACTGGATTTTGACTTTTGCGTCTGCCCGCATAGCTGCGTCGAGGACGGCCAGGGAGCGGTTCCGGATATCAATGCGGATAGGGTTGAGGAGATTAACAGTCTGGGCGACAGCGGAGGCTGGCAGGTACTCGGTGGTCCTGCCTGGAAAACCGAATACCAGGGTGAAATCGCCCGGTTTTATCCCGTTGAGCGAAACCGGCAGGTAGTGTTTTGGGCGGTAGGGGACGTTGCCCGGGGCATAAGCGGCAGGGCGGTTATTTTGGTCGGCATATATTCTGAACATAGAAAAATCCCCTGTATGCCGGGGCCATACCCAGTTATCCGTATCGGCGCCAAACTTGCCGACAGCCCCGGGAGGGGCCCCGACCAGTCGTATGTCGCGGAACGTTTCGGTGATAAACAAGTAATAGGCGTTGCCATAATAGAAAGGCCGCACTGCTGCGTCCTGCCATGCTTCCTTAGCTGCCCGGGAGGCTATTTCGTTGGTATTCTTCTCAATTGCGGCCTGCCGCTCGCGCTCTGTCATGTTAGCTGTTACCCCGGCAAGGGCTTGCTTGCTGACGTCTTCGATGCGCGTGATAAAGGTGACCGTCAGGCCAGGGTTGGGGAGTTCTTCTGCCGGAGATTTGGCCCAGAATCCGTTCTCCAGATAGTTTCGTTCCAGGCTGGAATGGTATTGGATCTGGCCATATCCACAATGATGGTTGGTCAGGATCAGCCCGGAAGGCGAAATGACGCTCCCGGTGCATCCGCCTCCAAACCGAATGATTGCATCTTTAAGGCTGCCTTTGTTGATGCTGTAGATGTCTTCAGCGGTCATTTTCATGCCCATGCGCTGCATCTCTGCCTCGTTTTGCTTTAAGAGCAGGGGCAGCCACATGCCTTCTCCTGCCAGGGCCTTCAGCACAGCGGCAAGTACAAGCGCTACGGCCAGAAAGTTTCTTTTCATCATACAAAAGGGATAGTGAACCAAGGGAAAGGAAAAACCAAAAAAAGCCTGAACTAAGTCTTTTGTGCCGAAGATGGGACTCGAACCCATACACCCGAAGGCACACGCCCCTGAAACGTGCGCGTCTACCAATTTCGCCACTTCGGCATTTAGGAGTGGACTTAGATCAAGCTTCTTTTGAGTACCGAAGGCGGGGCTCGAACCCGCACGGTTTGCACCACTGGTGTTTGAGACCAGCGCGTCTACCAATTCCGCCACTTCGGTAGCGAAATCACGGTCAGGTGTTATCCTGACGGTGGGCAAATTTAGAGAGGTTTTCTTGAATGCGCAATAGGTAGCGCTTTTTTAAATAATATTCTTTAATTTTTTTTAGCTGTCCGAGGTCAATAGATTGAGGATCAAAATCTTTCAGTGTGGGCAGAATTTCCTGGTAAAGGGCATCTGCCAGATTTTCGACGGTTTCGCGCAAGTGTTCGAGGGTCGCGGCATCCGGACTGAATTCCAGCTCCATGATTGATTCGTTGATTTCCATCATTTCCATGAGGAATTCACCCGGGACATGGTTCTGTCCTTCTTCGCCCATCGTCCCGTAGAGGTTCAGGATATAGTACATACGGCGGTCTGCATCGTTGAGGGCACGATAGGCATCGTTGTTAATGCTTGCCTGTGCCAGCACATCGCGCTGGGTCGCCTCATCGGCAAGGGTGTGAAAGTCCGGGTGTAAGGCTTTGCTCTTCTGATAATAGCGCCTGCGCAGCTCGGCCTCATCGCAAAGAAAGGCCACCGGTAGTCCGAACCATTCAAAGTAATTCATTTGACAATTCACCCGTTTATTTGAAGTATGCCCTGAATATGTCCAGGCCATTGGCATAGATCAGCAGTGCGAGGATCAGGAAGAAACCGATCATGGTGGCATATTCCATGAATTTATCGCTGGGCTTGCGGCCGGAAATAACTTCATAAAGCAGGAACATAACGTGCCCGCCATCCAATGCCGGTATCGGTAGTAAGTTCATAAATGCGAGGACGAGTGAAAGGGTAGCGGTGATCTTCCAGAAATGTTCCCAGTCAAAAATGCTCCCATACATGTCTGCAATGGAGGCAAACCCACCGAGGCTTTCGGAAGCTTTCATTTTTCCGCTGAAGATCTGCCCAAACGCTTTCACATTGTCGCTGAGCTGCCGCCATCCCAGCGCCACGCCTGCAGGTATGGCCTGCACGATGCTGTATTCCCTGCGTTCGGTTTTGAAAAAAGTTTCCGGATATGGGGTATATACGCCGATTGCACCCTCCTTGCTCGGGGTAACCGACAACATGACGCTGTCCTGGCCCCGCAATACCTGTACCTCGAGCGGCTTGCCGGGATTAGCGGCGATGACCTGCCGCACTTCCTGATAAAACCGTACAGAGTTGCCGTTGATCGCCACAATATAATCCCCCTTCCTGAACCCTGCGGCCTCGGCCGGTGCGCCTTTGGCCAGACGTTCCACTTTGAACGGGAACATAGGGCTGAAAATCATCTTGTCCTTGTTTTCATGGCTCGCCAGTCTGCCCGAAAAGCCTTCCGGCACCCGCAGGCTGACTTTTTCACCCCCGCGCAAAACTACGATGGTAGCCGCGTTGTTGAATACGATCTCACGGGCTACCGCCCGCTCGTTGAACTCCTCAAACGGCATGTTGCCCACCGACAGGATCTGGTCCCCGTTGCGCAGCCCAAGTTCCAGGCCGAGGGAATCCGCAAATATGCCATCTTTGACATTGGCAGCAGGCAGATATGCTTCCCCCCATTTCCAGAGTACCATTCCAAAGATGAAAAAACCGAGCAGGAAATTCACCGTGACCCCGCCTAACATGATGACCAGGCGCTGCCAGGCTGGCTTGGAACGAAACTCCCAGGGTTGGGGCTCGCCTTTCATCTGCTCGCTGTCCAGGCTCTCGTCTATCATGCCGGAGATCTTGACGTACCCGCCTAAAGGAAGCCACCCAAGACCATATTCCGTATCGCCTTTTTTGAATTTCAGCAGCGAAAACCACGGGTCGAAAAACAGGTAAAACTTTTCTATCCGCGTTTTGAACCACCTGGCCGGGAAAAAATGCCCCATTTCGTGTAAAATAATCAGCAACGAGAGGCTCAGTAGAAGTTGTGCGATCTTAACGATATCCATGTCTGATTCCGACTAACAATTGATGAGTAATCCGTTTGATTGCCTGATAAAACAGCTCGAAGCCGAATTATGTTTTCGGCCCCCATGGCCACTACCGACTGACCGGGCGAAGCCTGCACTGGTTTTGCTAAAATGTGGCAAATCTAATGAATTCTGCTTCAGTGCGGTGCTGTGGCGATAAAAAAACGTTGGACTTAAAGTTGCCCCGAGTCGGCAAAAGTAAATGGAATTACGCTAATTTTGTCTTTTAATGCCGGTTAGAGTTGGGGCGACGGGATCTCCGCGGGCATAAAACAGCTCATTTTTTCACCATGCTCACCCATCGCAATAAGTCTTTTCTTTCGGGCAAAGGATGTAAACCAGTCTTATGATCGTCTTTTATACGAGGAATATTTCAGGGGCTTCGGCGATCCTGGAAGCAGAAGAGGCCCGCCATGCTACCCAGGTATTGCGCAAAAAACAGGGCGATACCATCCGCTTTACAGATGGGGAAGGGGGCTGGTACGAGGGTACGATCACCGCTGTATCGAAAGGTCAATGCGAGGTCTTGATTTCTGAAAGCGAAAAAATACCTTATCGTCGCCCCTATCGCCTTCACCTGGCCGTCGCACCGACGAAAAATATCGAGCGCTTTGAATGGTTTCTGGAAAAAGCGACGGAAATTGGCGTAGATCGGATTACCCCGGTGTGGTGCCGGCATTCGGAAAGGGGAAATATCCGCCCTGAACGCCTGCAGAAAGTCCTCGCAGCCGCAATGAAACAGTCCCTGCAGCCTTTCCTGCCCCTCCTGGAACCAGCAATCGGACTGGAACAACTGCTTCGGCAGGAACAGGACAGCCTTTACGGACGTTATATTGCTTATATGGCTACAGGAGATGGCTATAACCACCTTTTCGAAGCCTGTGTCCCCGGTCAGGATACTTTGGTATTAATCGGCCCGGAAGGGGATTTTTCTGCAGAAGAAGTCGCGCATTGTGTGGCGGCAGGCTTCAGTCCGGTCTCTCTTGGAAGGAACAGACTCCGCACGGAGACGGCCGCCGTTGCCGCAGCCCACTGTGTCGCCCTGCGGAACGACCTTTCGTACTAAATCGAATAAATTCAGATAAAAGCACTTTTACTATGAAGATTCTGCTTTCCCTTTGCCTGGCTTCCCTCGCTTTATTCCCTAAGCCCGCAGGAATGAAACTCGCATTGCTGAAGTATAATGGTGGTGGGGATTGGTATGCCAACCCGACCGCGCTGCCCAATCTGGCAAAATTTTGCAACCAAAACCTCAATACAAACCTCGATCCGGACTATGCGACGGTAGATGCCGGCAGCGCGGAGTTATTCAACTACCCTTTCGTCCACATGACTGGTCACGGTAGGGTGGTTTTCTCGGATGCAGAGGCAGAAAACCTGCGGATGTACCTGATCGGCGGAGGATTCCTGCATATTGACGATAATTATGGTATGGACCCTTTCGTTCGTCCGGCAATGAAAAAAGTGTTTCCTGAAACAGAATTCGTAGAAGTACCGTTCGAACATCCAGTCTATCGCCAAAAGTTTACGTTCCGGAACGGGCTGCCAAAAATCCACGAACACGATGCCAAACCGCCGCAGGGATTTGGGATTTTCTGGAAAGGCAGGCTGGTTTGCTTCTATTCTTATGAATGTGATCTCGGCGATGGCTGGGAAGATCCCGATGTGCATAATGACCCGCCGGAAAAACGCCAGGAGGCCTTGCGTATGGGGGCAAATATCGTACAGTTCGCATTCAGGCAATAAAGACTATACCCCCCAAGGAATACCTTTGCCGACGCCAAAATCTTACCTACACACAGCGCCGTGGCTCACTCCCAGATCACATCATTTCTGGGACGGAAATGCTTGCGGATATTCAACCAGAACGCCATAAATAAATAAAGGATCAGCGGCGAACCTAGCGCGACGAACGAAAGGTAAATAAAGTATAGGCGCACCGTCGAGGAGGATATGCCCATCGCCCTCCCCAGCGCATTGCACACGCCAAACGCTGAGCGGTGAATGATCGTCTGAATTTTCTCCATGATCGCTTTTGTTTACAGCCTTTATCCAAAAATTACATGGCCAATGCCCCCTCCTTTTATATCCGTTTATCCCGTAAAGGGCAAGGAAATGACATTCGTTAACGCAACAGCATTAATCGTTATTAACAAAAAAAACGGCGATTTGTTGCAATCCCCCGCGCAGGGATTTGATTTTACCTCACGGATTTCTTAACGCGGCAACACGGGCAGCAGGCGCTTCCGAAGAAGCGCCCGCTGCAAGTTCGGTGGTATCCCGGTCGTCCGTGCCCGAGTACAACATGACTACCCCCGCAACCCCAACGGCGATGATAATCCACAATAAAATGGTTTCCAGACCAAGGGTCTGACGCTGCCGGCCCACTGCCGGCGAAACATTGCTGCTTTTCATAAGGAAGTTATTAAGATGATGGAAAAAGCGTGGCCATTCGGCGCAGGAACTCATCCTGGCCGTTCGTTTGTAACAATACATTTACGTGTTCAAGGCAAAAAAATGCCCGTCAGCATATTGTTACAGTGATGCTGTTCAGTGCCCGGACAGGCAAGCATGCCAGGGAGGGGAATGGGTATGGCATGGCCAGGCCATACGCATCGAAATGCGTAGGCAAAACATGCCCCATTCGCCAACCGTTCATGCGGCTGCCGTCCGGGCTACTGATCCGTGCCTGCCCTCAGGCACGGATCCTACCTTGCTTTGCTGGAAATGATTGGAAGGGTGTGTGTAAATGCTCGCATATTTTCATTATTTTAAAAAGTAAATGCTCAATCTGTTGGGCGCAAACAGCGCCGATGAGGCACAAATTATTCTGAGCCTCTCTCATAAATCTTTAGCACCGCAAGCCGCCAGGGAATATTTCAAATAAGCGCCATTTCTCTTGATTTTGGGTGTGAAAATCAAGAGAAATGGCGCTCAAAGAAATTTTATTCTGCTGCGGAAGGTGGCAAAATGCACAGGTGCCAGCCTCCCGGCTCCCCGATGATTCCCCTCGCAACAGGAGGTCTGTTTCATGTCAGGAGCAGCGATACTGCTTTGTGTAAAATAAGAAGGTAGGTAGATAGCCTGTACCAAGGTAACGCAACAGGTGCATACAGGCATTCACTGGCGTCGTGCCAGTGACAGACTGGTTGAGATGTTCCTGATGCTGGAAGAGGTGTTATTTCCGTCCTCACAAAGGCCTTTTACTGGGGGCATAGACTATACAACCCCAGGAAGGTACAGTGTGGGCGCAAAAAGCCTTTTTTGCCCAGGATGATCTCATCGTACGCAATCTGATAACAAGATGTGATGTGTTAGTGCCTCAAAGCGTGATTTTTTCCATTGTCACCAATGGATGCGCTTCCCCGTAAAGAGGCTGTCTGATCAAAAAGAAAAAGTGGATTTCGAGTGTTAATGGGCCGTAATTTGCCCGTTTTGTTCAGTGGGATGCACAAAATTAAACATAAATATTAGTAAAAAAAATAATATGTTAAAATATTGGATAATTTTATCCAGATCGTCATTTAAAATATTGTTTATCAATTAATTATAAATTAAAAAAATTATATTTTATTCACAGGGACAGTGGTTTGCCGTATTTTGCTCCGTAGGGCCACATTTTCCAGCGCATCGTTATCTGCAGCGCGGGTACTTTGGCAGTGGGGCGGCAGGTCTGATTTCAATTGTGCGATCATCCGGGCTGCCAGGGAATCCTCAACAGCCGCCGGGTTCTGCTGGCAACTCCCGGAGTATGCCCTTTGCGGTGCGTTCGGCTGCGCCATTTGTACCTAAATGCTGCCGGAGCTGCTGGTAGCCTTCGAGGATATGGGTTCTGCCTGGCCCGTCGAGGATAGCATTCAGGGATTGTAGCATGGCTTCCACGGTACATTGGTGCTGGACGAGTTCGGTGAGGAGCGGGCGGTCGAGGATAAGGTTGACGAGGGAAATGTGCTTTACCTGTACCAGACGTCGGGCAACGAAAAAGGAGGCCCTTCCCCCTCTGTAGCACACGATTTGCGGAATGCCAAAAAGTGCTGTTTCGAGGGTGGCGGTGCCTGAAGTGACGATTGCGGCAAAAGCACTTTTCAGTATCGCGTAGGTCTTTCCATATACCAGGGGTACTTCGCTTTCGGGTTGCAGGAATTGCCGGTAAAACCCTTCTGGTATCGCAGGGGCTGCGGCGATGACAAATCGGAAGTCGGGTAAATACCTGGGTATCTGAAGCATCAGCGGCAGCATGCGCATGATTTCCTGCTTCCTGCTACCCGGCAACAGAGCGATTACCGGTTTTTCTTCCTTCGTCGCAAAGCTTGCTTCCGGATTGGTATCCTGGTAGTTATCTACGATATCGAGCAGGGGATGGCCCACGAATTCGACCTCGTAATGGTATTTCGCATAAAAGTCTTTTTCAAAGGGCAGGATGACGAACATCTTATCCACTGATGCCTTTATCCCGTGGACCCGACTGCTGTGCCAGGCCCATATTTGAGGGGAGATATAATAAAAAACCCGGAAGCCCTGGTTTTTTGCCCATTTTGCGATACGCAGGTTAAACCCGGGATAATCAATCAGGATCAGGGCATCTGGATTGAAGGCTGTGATATCTTTTTTACAGTCCCGGATATTGCGCATGATCGTACGGAGGTTGCGCACGACCTCTGCGAAGCCCATGAATGCGAGATCGCGATAGTGTTTGACGAGGTGCGCACCTGCTGCGGCCATCAGGTCCCCCCCCCAGGCCCTGAACCCGGCATTGGGATCTTCCCGGTCGAGTGCGGTAATCAGGCGGGAGCCGTGGAGGTCGCCGGAAGCTTCCCCTGCGATCAGGTAATACTTCATCCTGTATGGGTTAAATGCGTTGGTTTACTTCCCCTCGAACAGCCCCGGCCCCGAGCCGATCAACCACAGCAGGGCATAAGCCATGGTGGCGATCAGGATCCCCCGCATTGTTTTTATAAAATAGTGTTTATTATAAAAGTGCAGAGGGATGAGGTTGAGGCAAATAGCCAGCACTTGCAGGGTGGCAGCATCGAACAGCGGCTCTGCCAGTTGACGGGTGGGAAACAACAGGACCTGCAGCTTTTCCGACAGCATCAAAAGAATCCCATAACCCGCAAAAGGCAGGGCTAATCCCAACAACAAACCGAACCAGATTGCATTTCGCTCGAACATGGTCTAAGATTTTTTGCCAGGACACCCGCGGCTAAACGGTGGCATGCGGTATCCCGGTATATATTTAGCCGCGAACGACTAATTACGGATTAATCTGTTCCAGGTCTTTCATTTCCGGGATAGCAGGGTAGTTGGTCAGGTCGTGCATAGAAGGTACAACGGAAATATAGCCTTCTTTTAGCGCTGCGATATCGGTATCCTGCCCGTTGTCCTGGGCGACAAACCGCCCGGTAAGCCAGTAGTACTTTTGGCCGCGGGGATCCCTCGCTTCCACAAACTCTTCGACCCAGCGGGCTTCCGCCTGCCGGCATACCTTCATGCCCTTGATCTTTCCCGAATTTTTATTGGGGATATTGACGTTCAGCAGGCTGCCTTTGCGAATACCGTGCTCCAGTACGTATGCGATTAGCTCCCGGATGTAGGGCTTTGAGGGTTCGAAGTCGGCCTGATAGGAGTAATCTAAAAGGGAAAAGCCAATAGAGGGAATCCCTTCCAGGGAGGCTTCCATAGCGGCAGAAAGGGTACCGGAATAAATGATATTGATGGAGGCATTAGAGCCGTGGTTGATTCCTGAAACACAGAGGTCTATCTTCCTGTTTTTCAACAGGATGTTTTTGGCAAGTTTGACGCAGTCCACCGGTGTGCCGGAACATTCGTACGCTTCGATATCTCCGTATATATTGGAAGGATGCAGGCGTAGCGGTTGAGCGATCGTTATCGCATGTCCCATACCCGATTGGGGGGAATCCGGGGCAACGACGAGGACCTGGCCGAGCTGACCGGCGACTTCAATGAGTGCCTGGATGCCTGGCGCAGAGATACCATCATCATTGGTGACCAGAATAAGCGGTTTTTTCATGTAAAGCTTTTTTTCAGTGCAAATGTGTCCATATTTTTTAAAATACAGCTCCTTAAAATTGAAAATTTTCTGGTAAAGCTGTTTATTGTACCACATATTGTGCCCATCAGGCACATCATAAATCTCCCTGACCATGCGTACCTACCAGGAAATCCTCGCCAATATCGGAAAAAAAAAGCTTGCCCCGGTATATATGCTGCACGGCGAGGAGCCCTTCTTCATTGACCTTATCGCCCGTGCCCTGGAAGATGGGGTACTCTCTGAGGGGGAAAAGGCTTTTAACCTGAGCATTTTTTATGGTAAGGATACCGACCATCTGGCGGTGCTGGATGCCGCCAGGCGATTCCCGATTATGTCGTCCTTCCAGTTGGTGCTTATCCGCGAAGCCCAGGATATGCGAACGCTGGAAGAACTGGCCGCTTATGTGGCAAAGCCGGCGTCTTCCACGGTCCTGGTAATTTGTTATAAAAATAAAAAATTTAATATGAATTCCGCCCTCGGCAAAGCCCTGAAAGCACAGGCCGAAGTGTTTGAATCCAAGCGGGTTTATGACAACAAAGTGCCGGAATGGGTGGTCGAATACCTCAAAGCGCGTCAACTCCGGATTTCGCCCGATACCGCGATGAAAGTTGCGGAATTCCTTGGCAACGATCTCTCTCGACTGGCTAATGAAATGGACAAACTGGCACTCAACCTGCCGCAAGGTGCCGAGGTGACGGCAAAAGTGGTGGAAACCTATATTGGCCTGAGTAAAGATTTTAATGTTTTTGAACTCCAAAAGGCCATCGGGCGCAGGGATATCTTGAAGGCAAACCAAATCCTGCGCTATTTTATCTCCAACCCCAAACGGAACCCCCTGCCCGTGGTCATCGGCGCTCTTTATAATTTCTTCAGTAAAATGTACGTCCTCAACGCTCTCAGAAATAGTCCGGAATCCGAACAACTCGAAGCACTCGAACTGCGGTCGTCGTTTTTCCTGAAAGATTACCGCGAAGCACTCCGCTACCTGAATATGGAACGCTCAATGACAGCTATTGCCGTACTCAAAGCGTATGACCTGAAGATGAAAGGGGTAGGCGTAGCCGCAAGTACCGATGAATCCGACCTGCTGACCGAAATGATCTGGAAACTCCTGCACCTGTAACCCAGGTGGTATAAAATAAAAAGGCTGGCTCAAAAGACATTTGGTGGTATTCGCCGCCAAATAAAAGGCCAGGGGCTTTTTACACAATTCCCAACTTAAAATTGATTTATTGGTGCGTATTCGGATAATAGTATGTGTCAGGTGCGTTCAAAGGATTTTTGTATAGCTATAGGGCCGTCTGCACCAGCGTACCCCTGAAAAAATTGCGGAATAAAATTTCCCCAAATCGTTTTTTTTCCCGGCACAGGTTTTATCTTTGACCTGTAAAGCATAAATGTTATGTTTATTGTACAAACACAAAATTGGTGGTGGCAACTTAATCAGTCGGAATCCGGGTGAAATGGCACGCCTTTATTGATGTTTTACACAAAAGCGGCTTGCAGGGACACCCGGCAAGCCGCTTTGCATTTGTGCTCGTTGCGACGGGCAGTATTGTGGAAAAATACGCGGTTTCACCTTTGTAAAAGTTTCTGAGCGCACATCGTGGAGCCGCGTAAGAGGTTTAGCCTGTAATAATCCTGTCGCAATGCACCTGATTTGAATTTTTTAGTACCAGGTAGCGGGAAAATCCTTGGAAGTTCCGGGCAGCCCGGTGCCAGTCGTATAATGCCGAAAATCTGTCAACATGGACACCGACGCCAGCAAACGATTCCGCATCCAGACCCGGGTGAACATGTACCTTGCCGACATGATCACCCCTGTATCGCTTTTCCTGCGCATGCGCGACCATTTCACCCAGCCAGTACTGCTGGAGAGCAACGATTTCAGCAGTGCCGAGGATTGCTTCTCGTATATCGGCCTGCAGGCCATCGCCCAGATCGAAGTCAAAGCCGGAAAAATCCGCTCGACCATGCCCAATGGACTGCAATCCGAAACAACGGTGAATGAATCCGTTACCGTACCGGAATCCCTGATGGCGTTTGTACAACAGTTTGAGGTGGATCAGCATACGCATTATCCCGTATTCAATGGTTTCTTTGGGCATGTCGGCTTCGATGCGGTCCAGTATTTCGATACGCTCCGCTTCGACCCGGAAAAGCGCAAATCAGACCTTCCGGATATCCGCTTTACCCTTTACCGCTTTATCCTGGCAATCAACCATTTCAAAAATGAGCTTTACCTGCTCGAAAATATCCCTGAAGGGGAGCAGTCCCACCTCGAAAAATTTGAATCCCTGCTGAAAAATCAAAAAGTGCCGCTCCACACTTTCCACCTGGAAGGCGAAGAACGCAGCAACCTGAGTGATGAGGAATTCAAAGCGTTGGTAATGAAAGGGAAAATGCACTGCAAACGCGGCGACGTCTTCCAAATTGTCTTTTCCCGGCAGTTTGCCCAGAAATTCCAGGGCGACGAGTTTAATGTTTACCGCGTCCTGCGTTCTATCAACCCTTCACCTTATTTATTTTACTTTGACTACGGAAGCTATAAAATATTTGGCTCTTCACCGGAGTCACAAATGATTATCCGTAACGGGATCGCACAGGTGAATCCTATTGCCGGAACGTACCGGCGCAGCGGTAACGCCGAGGCCGACGCGTTGAAAGCAAAGGACCTGGCCCAGGATCCCAAGGAAGTGGCCGAGCACATCATGCTGGTGGATCTGGCGCGCAACGACCTGGGGCGCCACGCTACCAACGTAAGGGTGAAAAAGCTGAAGGAAATCCAGTTTTTTAGCCATGTAATCCACCTCGTATCTACGGTAGAAGGCGATCTGGAGCCTGGTGCCAACCCCATCCGGATTTTTGGCGACACCTTTCCGGCAGGAACGCTTTCCGGCGCCCCAAAATATAAGGCAATTGAACTGATTGATCTTTACGAAAATCAAAACAGGGGTTTTTATGGTGGATCTATCGGATTGATCGGGTTTAATGGGGAAGTCATCCAGGCTATTGTGATCCGCTCTTTTTTAAGCAAGGACAATACGCTGTTTTATCAGGCCGGGGCAGGAATCGTTATGGCCAGCGATCCCGACAGCGAACTGCAGGAAGTCAACAATAAACTGGGCGCTCTGAAGCGCGCGCTGGAGGAAGCAGTGCGCCTCTAAACAATTGGGCGGTCCGGAAAGTCCTTTTGGGGTTGTGTAAAAAGGCCGGAGGCCGCGCAGGCGCAATACTTTTCACACAACCCCAAATTTTATTCTGCCGTTGAAGGCGGCAGAATAAAATTTCACAAAGTCTCATACGATCAAACTTAAACATCTACACCATGAAGTTATTGGTCATTGACAATTATGATTCCTTCACCTATAACCTGGTACAATACTTCAGGGAGTTGTTGGGGCATCGTGTGGACGTCCTACGCAACGACCGGGTGGAGCTCGCCCAGGCAGCAGATTATGATGTGCTGGTTTTTTCTCCGGGTCCCGGCCTGCCTTCGGAGGCAGGTATGATGCCTGCATTGCTGAAGATTTTCGCCCCGTCAAAGGTAATCCTGGGGGTCTGCCTGGGGCATCAGGCAATTGGAGAAGCGTTTGGTGCCGAGCTGCTCAACCTTTCCCAGGTGTATCACGGGGTCTCAACCCCGATCTATCCGATCGTTTCTGAAGATGTCCTTTTTGAAGGCCTGCCCGAGGTTTTTGAAGCGGGACGCTATCATAGCTGGGTGGTGGACAAAGTGGGTCTGCCGGAGGAGCTGGAAGTTACTGCTGTTGATGCAAATGATGAAATTATGGCCATGCGCCACCGTTCCTTTGACGTTTTTGGCCTGCAGTTTCATCCCGAATCGGTAATGACACCCCTGGGGAAACAAATGCTGGAAAATTTTGTCTCATACGCGCGATCAAAAACGCACAATACAGTCTGCTCATGAAGCATATTTTAAACAGGTTGTACGAGCATGACTTCCTCAGCCGTCAGGAGGCGTATCAAACCCTGCTGGATATCGCGGCTGGGGCGTACAATGAAGTCCAACTGGCCGCTTTCGCCACCATTTATAATATGCGGCCGATTACGCTGTCGGAGCTACAGGGTTTTCGGGATGCACTGCTGGAGCTTTGTGTTCCCCTCGATCTCCAGGGGATGGAGACCATAGATGTGGTGGGTACTGGTGGCGATGGAAAGAACACGTTCAATATTTCAACAGCTTCCTGTGTGGTCATTGCCGGGGCAGGGTATAAAGTGAGCAAACATGGCAGTTATGGGGTCTCTTCGGCAGTTGGCTCCTCAGACGTGCTGCTCCAGTTGGGTTATCACTTTACAAACGACCAGGATACCCTACGTCGGCAACTGGACAGCAGCAATTTGTGCTTCCTCCACGCCCCGTTGTTCCATCCTGCGCTGAAAGTGGCTGCACCAGTGCGCAAGCAACTGGGCACCAAGACTTTTTTCAATATGCTGGGGCCGCTGGTCAACCCTGTACAGCCTAAATACCAGCTATTTGGAACGTTTAGCATGGAACTTCTGCGTATGTACCAATATGTTATGCAGCAGTCTGGACGACGATTTGCGATCGTCCACGCCCTCGACGGCTATGACGAGGTATCGTTGACCGGTGATTTCAAGCTGGTGACCAACGACCGCGAGCAAATCCTCTCCCCGAAAGATGTCGGCGCCCCGGTCGTACCTGCTCAAGCCCTCTTTGGTGGGGATACCGCCGAAGAGGCAGCAGATATTTTTCTGGGTATCCTCAAAAACGAAGCACCGACGACACAAAAGCAGGTCGTGGCAGTGAATGCCGGACTTGCGATCCATACAATCAAACCGGAATGCTCAATCCAGGATTGTGTCGCAGAGGCGATGGAGAGTATCGAGAGCGGAAAGGCATACGCTATGCTTAAGGGTTTGATCGGGTAAAGGGTTTGCTTTGCTCGGTATTTTTCAGCAGCACGGCAAAACAGCTTTTGAAAAGGGCTAAAACAGCAATCATGGCCAATATTTTAGATGAAATTATCGCATACAAGTATAAAGCCGTCGCTCAGGCCAGAGCGTTGCGCCCAATGTATGTTCTGGAAAGCGACCCTGGTCTGGCGCGGGAAACGGTCTCGCTCAGGGCACATTTGCAGCAACCCGGCCAATATGGGATCATAGCGGAGTTCAAACGTAGGTCGCCTTCCAAAGGGGTGATCAATGCAGATGCCGATGTGGCCAGGGTTACAACGGGATATGTCGAAGCCGGTGCCGCAGCCCTTTCCGTATTGACCGACACCCCCTTTTTTGGCGGTAGCAATGAAGACCTGCAAAAGGCAAGGGCGGCCAATGTGTGTCCGATATTACGGAAAGATTTTATCGTGGACGAATACCAGATCCTCGAGGCAAGGGCGATCGGTGCGGATGTCATACTGCTCATCGCCGCCTGCCTGGAGAAAGACCACCTGAAATCCCTGGCCCGTTTCGCCAAATCCCTCGGATTGGAGGTTTTGATGGAGGTACACGACCGGGAGGAGCTGGACCATTGGAATGGGTATGTCGATGTGGTGGGGGTCAACAATCGCAACCTGAAAACGTTCGAAGTGAGTGTTCAGACTTCGATCGGGTTATTGGAGTGGATGCCAAAGGAGGCCTTGTGTATTTCAGAGAGCGGGATCAACGACCCTGCAATCATCGTTGACCTTAAATCCAGGGGCTTCCAGGGTTTTCTCATCGGAGAACATTTCATGGCGCACCCTTCGCCAGAAGCGCAATGCAGCGACTTCATCGAAAGGGTACGTTCCCTCGATGATTTGCTTAAAAATGCCATCGCATGAAAGGATTGAAAGTTAAAGTCTGTGGGCTTCGCGCGCCTGAAAATATCCGGGAAATTGCCACTTTGCCAGTTGACATGATCGGGTTTATCTTCCATCCCGGTTCGCCCCGGGCGGTCGGTGAAGATGAAAGGCTGCCGCGGTGGCTGGAAAATACAGCACTGCCGGGCCGTATCGCCCGTGTGGGGGTTTTCGTAAATGCAGAAATCGAAAGCCTGCTAAACTACGTCCACGACTATGCCCTGGATTATATCCAATTGCACGGGAACGAGAGTGTTGCATACTGTGCCGAGTTAGTCAATATCTGGACTTATACCGGGGTCCGCAGGGCGCGTATCGTAAAAGCTTTTCAGGTCGGTACGGATTTTGATTTCACCAGTTGTTCCCCGTTTGAGCGCTATTGCGACTATTTCCTGTTTGATACCCAAACGCCGGGGTTTGGCGGGAGTGGAAAGGCTTTTGACTGGGAGCTGCTGCAGGGATACCGGGGAAACGTACCTTTTCTGCTCAGTGGCGGTATTGGCCCTGGCTCGGTAGATGCACTGAAGGCATTCGCCCATCCCCGCTGGGTAGGGGTTGACCTGAACAGCAGGTTCGAAACGGTTCCAGGGGTCAAAGATGCGTCGTTGTTGGAGGCTTTCCTACACGCACTTGGAAAGGAATAAGATGTAGCCTTTTTGGGCAGTCCCGAGCGTCGTTTGCCGTGTGCTACCACAAAAGACCTTTCATGAGGCCCCGGTCACAAAATTCAATGAGGCAAAAACTATAATTATGACCATCGCAGTAAATGAAAACGGGTATTATGGAGAATTCGGGGGGGCATTCATCCCTGAAATGTTGTACCCCAACGTCGAGGAGCTCCGAAAAAATTACCTGAGGATTACCGGCAGCGCGGATTTCCAGAAGGAGTTTCAGGCCCTGCTGAAAGATTATGTAGGCAGACCCACGCCACTGTATTTTGCAGAGCGCCTGTCCCGCCATTACGGTGGTCAGGTTTTTTTAAAACGCGAAGACCTCTGTCATACCGGTGCCCATAAAATCAACAATACGATTGGTCAGATCCTGTTGGCAAAGCGGCTCAACAAAACGCGTATTATCGCCGAGACGGGCGCAGGGCAGCACGGTGTGGCCACGGCGACTGTCTGCGCACTGATGGGGTTGCAGTGCATCGTATATATGGGCGCCGTGGATATAGAGCGGCAGGCGCCAAATGTTGCCCGTATGCGTATGCTGGGTGCCGAAGTGCGCCCGGCGACGAGCGGCAGTCAGACGCTGAAAGATGCCACGAACGAAGCAATACGCGACTGGATCAACAACCCGGTGGACACATATTATATTATTGGCTCGGTAG
>Ga0209990_10001207_pt1 | contig 22469 bp, 14 predicted proteins | sample NOAtaG_6_FD_187304 | JGI IMG/M metagenome (GOLD analysis project Ga0209990, IMG submission 187304) | Freshwater lake microbial communities from Lake Erie, under a cyanobacterial bloom - NOAA_Erie_Diel5S_2200h metaG (SPAdes) (version 2) | ecosystem: Environmental > Aquatic > Freshwater > Lake ...
AACATCTTTTCTCCGGCAGCGATTGTCCGTGTTTGTCCGCCATGAAGCACGGTCAGTTGTCCTGAAACCACTTCGAAGGTTTCGTCCTGAAGCACATGGAAATGATTGGGCACCAGCTGCCCTTTGCTATGGATGGTCGCTTTCAAAATAACCCTGGCGCCATTGGTGTCCTTGGCCGTTTCAATGAATTCGTAAGTGTCGCCGTTGGTTGGGTTGACGATGGTTTGTCCTTTGGTTGGCATGGTGTGTTGAATGGGTGTAGTTTATGTTGAAGTTGTTTTCAGTTTCTGCGCGATGGCACGCCGGATTAACTTTTGTTGAAGCACCCTATACTGCGGATCTCTCAGATCTCGTTTTCCGATAGGTCTTTAGCCAGGCTTGCGATTTTTAACTTTCTGTTTCTGATGACGTAGTTCAGATCCGAGGCATTGTCAATCATCAGTTGTCTGTTATAGTAGTTCACGTGCTCAAGAAAGCCGAATAAGTTCGCTACACATCCCCAGAAAAACCAATTATCCATTTTCAAATTCCAATGATTGAACGACAGGTGTATGGCAAACATAGCCGGTATCAAGCCAATCATGATTAGGTTGAGTTTTTTTGATTTTCTGAAAAAAGTTAAACTGCGCTCCTGGTCAATATCTTTTCGCAACAGCTTGTGAAGCTTCAGTTTCCAGTAGTGTTGCCCCTGGAACAAGATGATTATGCAGAGCATCAAGCCGTACAAAAGAAACAGGATATCTTTCAGCGGATTGGTGTAAATCACATACAGCATGAGGGCCGGAAATGTCACAAACGCGTGCAGTCGTTCCATCGGATAATACCATTTCAAGCGATTTATTAAATAATTCTTACTCATCTGCCTTTATTGCTTATTGTGTTTGCGTTTGAGGTGCTTGTGCGGGCAAGTTGGGTGCCGATTTTATTGGTTCTGCCGCGCTGTTGTATGGGGTTCATTTGGACGCTTTTTTGCAAGGTAGAGATTTTTGGATTCCAAGCAAATTTGTTCTTTGTACAGGTATCCCTGGAAGGGGTATGCCTGCAACATCCGGCGACGGGTTGGTAATGCGGTGTTACGCGCCATACAATACCACGAGTCCATTGCCCCATGGTCTTCCTTCCCGCATTCCACCTTTACTTCGCGTCATGATCCAACCTGGCATCTACCTGCACTACAAAGGCAAACAATACGAAGTCATCGGCAGGGCATTGCACAGCGAAACCCTTGAAGCGCTCGTGGTGTATAAGCCACTGTATCCAACCCCCGATGTTCCGGAAGGCACCCTGTGGGTCAGGCCCGAAGCGATGTTCAGTGAAATGGTGCTGGTTCATGGCGAGGAAGTACCCAGGTTTCGACTCCTCGGTGGTTGAGCGCCCGCCCGCAGGGCGGGCAGTCGAAACCGGTACACGGTATTCCAATGCAGCCTTGCAATTGCGAATCTCACCCGTGCACGCGGTGGTGGTTGAGCGCCCGCAGCAAAGCGCAGGGCATGCCTGCCCCGACTTTTTCAGTCGGGGAAACCGTAGCGCGCCGGAACCTGCCGCCCCGACAGTTTTCGTCGTGGAAACTCTGGCATCCGTGGGACGCAAAGGACACCAGGGACGCCGACGCGGTGACCCAACGCCTTTACCTTGAAGGACAAATCTGCGCTGCATGACTTGTTCAAACTAAAAAAGAAATTCCTTGGGTCTGGCTCAATCGATTCCAGGCTGCGAACTGAGACTGAACCTGCCTTTGCGCGTTTTTTCGATTTCACACAACTGCGGTCGAATAGTAGTTTGGGTTGAGGTGGGAAACTTATATTTTCATTAATGCCAATGGTTTCGTAATGTCGAACCTTGTAACGACATGAAAACCAAACTACTCACCCTATTGGTTCTTGCCACCGGATTGCTGCAATTGCAGGCTCAGGCTCCAAGCGGAATGAACTATCAGGCAGCCCTGCGCAACAATGCAGGTGCTGTATTGGCAAACCAGAACGTAAGCCTGCGCTTCACGATCCGCGACGGCGGTGTGGCCGGCAGTATCCTGTTTCAGGAAACACACAACAAATCGACCAACTCCCAGGGATTGGTTACCTGTATTATTGGTGCAGGAAGTCTCACGCAGGGCGCATATCCCACCGGTGTGCAATGGGGCACCGGATCCAAATTTTTGCAAGTAGAGGTAGACCCCGCTGGTGGTTCCTCTTACACAGAAATAAGCAATGCCCAGGTGATGGCGGTTCCATACAGCAACTTCTCCGGTGCCTCCGGGGCGTTGTTGCCATCGGCACGTATCACTCCCGGCCAGATTCAGGGCGGTGGTGCAACCAATGGTCAGGTATTGAAATGGGATGGAACGGCTTGGGTACCCGGAAGTGCCGGTGGTAGTTCAGGCTCAGTGCCACTTACTCAACTCGAGCAAGGCACAGCCACCAACGGGCAGATCATTCGCTGGAACGGCGTAAACTGGGTTCCATCCAACGATGGCCCCAGCACGCTTGCCCCTTCCCAGCTCACCCAGGAAAGCGCCACCAACGGACAGGTGCTGAAATGGAATGGCAGCATCTGGGCACCCGCTGCGATTGGCAATATCGCGCCTTCTCAAATCAGCGCAGGCGGCGCCACCAACGGGCAAGTGCTGAAATGGGACGGCAGCAATTGGGCACCCGGAACCGATAACAATGCAGCCCTTACCGGTGGTACAGGTATCACCATCAGCAGCGGTGCCATCAACAGTGTATGGACCAGCAACGGCAACAATATCCACAACAACAACACAGGCAATGTAGGCATCGGTACCACATCGCCTGCCTCTGCCCTGGAAGTGTTTCAAACATCCGGCAATACTGAAATCAGGGCGCGTTCAGGTTCCGGAACGGCCTACTCAGGATTGCGCTTGGGCAATAGCGGCGGGTATTTTGATATGTTCCGTTACGGCTCTTCCGCTACCGGTTCCTTGTTCGGCTGGCCGAGCAAAGACCTCGGCATTCTGAGCAATGGAAATACCGGCTCATTGGTGCTGAACACCAACGATTCATTCGCCATTGCAACCGGAGCTGCCACCGGAGCTGCCGAACGTTTCAGAATAACCGCCCTCGGAAGCTCTTTCGGCGCTGTTTCCCCCATAGCGAAATTGCATATCCAGGGAGCCGGCAGAACTGTCATCGACATTCCGCATTCAGCCTATTTCTTCAGCACGCCTGTCTATGCAACAGGTGATACTACCGGTAACAATGTCGCTATGCCGGCCGTTCTGGGATATGGCAAAGGATCTTCAACTTTTAACGCTGGTGTGGCCGGCGTGTCGGGTAATTCCGGTACATTCAACGTGGGTGCCCTGTTTGAAGCCACCGCCCCGGCAGTGACCGGCAAACGCAACTACGGTATTTACAATTCGGTTTCCGCAGGCTACACTTTCACCGTAGGTATGTTCAATAGCGTCACGGCTGCGACAACTTCCGCATCAGGTAACTATGGCTTGTACACAGCCCTTGGCGGAACAGCCGGTGTAAACAGCTTCGGCGGATACTTCCAAAACACCGCCACCAACAGCTCTTTCACCAATTATGGCGTTTATGCAACTGCCACCAGCGGAGGTACCAATTTTGCGGGCTTTTTCGACGGCAATGTGAGCGTGAACGGTACCCTCAGCAAATCGGGCGGAACCTTCCAGATCGATCACCCGCAGGATCCTGAGAACAAATACCTCATCCATAGCTTCGTGGAAAGCCCCGATATGATGAATATCTACAACGGAAACATCACCACCGATGCGCAGGGTTATGCTACGGTACAACTGCCCGATTACTTTCAGTCGCTGAACATGGAGTTCCGCTATCAGCTTACCGTAATGGGCGCTGATTTCGCACAGGCAATCGTTGCAGAGAAAATCACAGACAACCATTTCAAAATCCGCACAGACAAGCCCAATACCGAGGTGAGCTGGCAGGTAACCGGTGTGCGCAATGATCCATGGGCACAGGCCAACCGCTTTGTTCCTGAAAGGGCCAAAGAAGCAAACGCCAAGGGCAAGTACCTGCATCCCGAATTGTACGGACAACCTGCAAACAGGGGAATCCATTACGTAAACAAGGATGGCATCGAAGCGCCAACCACAAAAGTTACCCGTTAACATGAAGAAACTACTGTTCACGGCGGCGATGCTCTCGGCATCGCTCGCCGGCGCGCAGGTGCTGGACCGGCAGATTCTGGCCCCGAACGGTTCGTCTTTTGCCGGCTCAGTTTCCATCGACTGGACCATTGGTGAAACAGTGGTACAAGCAGCCACAGTTAACAACACTTGGGTGCTTCAGGGTTTTCATCATCCACAAACAACGGCAAGTTCCGCAGTGATGCACCTGAGCAGCCAGGGCATCCGGATGTACCCCAATCCTGCAAGTGACAGGTTTTTTATCGCGTGGGAAGTACCAACAGATGACTTTACAGTTGAATTGTACAGCGTCAGCGGTGCACTGTTGTACAAGGAGCGTGTGCTTTCCGGCGCGGTTGCCGGGATAGATATCAGCCAATTCGCGCCCGGCAGCTACCTCGTTCAGGTCAGCGATGCAAATCGCCGTATGTACGGTACGCTGGTTCGCATTTAATCAATAAGCGTGTAGAATTCAGGGGCTATTTGAGGCCCCTGAATTCTGCGCTCGCGCGCGGTGGTTGAGCGCACGAAACGAAGTGGAGTGCAGTCGAAACCTTAGCGCGCTGGAACCTGCCGCCTTAGCCAGACAATGCATATTGTTGAAACCGTAGTCATTCTGAAGCCCGCTGGAAATTAGAAACCCAATTCCAGAAAGCGAGGTTGCGCTCGCCGTCCGTCACATCAGAGCGGTATACAGTCTTTTCGTCTGTGGGACGCGAAGGACACAAGGGACGCCGGCGCGTTGAGCAGACGATTTGCATATCCGGCAAAGCCGCGGGCGTACTTACTGGAATACGTGTTGCCTGGCAGTAATCAACCTTCCTTTAGCAGCTTCTGTTTGGCCAGGAAGTCAATAAACGCATTCAACATATTCGCTGTTCTTTGGGTGATATCCTGCTCAGTGAAGTCTGTCTTCGTCTGGGCCATCGTCGCGAGTTCCGAAAGAATGGTGCCGGGCCGCTGCTGCCCTTTGTCGTTCGTGAAGCCGCGATAGTATTTGATCTTGTCTGCAAAACGGTAATCGGATGCGCGGATATTGATTTTTTCTTCCAACAGCGATTTATTCCCCAACGCCTCCAGGTTTCTCGGATTGCTCAACGACCTTTCGTTTTCCTGCCGCTTCCGTGCATAAATATGTTCTATATCGAAGTTTGTGCTTAAAGCAGGTGTAGCCTGACTCTCTGTTCTGAAACCCCACCAGGTAAGCATAGACCGTGTGATCGGACGCCCGTTCTTGAACTCGAAATTGTTCATCGCCGTGCGCAGCGTATGCATTTCGAATTTGTGGTCTTCAAAGCTGACTTCAACATTATTAACCACCTGGATCATTTCCGCATAAACCGGCGTCCTGAGCGCGTTTACGCCGGGATTGATAAAGGCATACGCCCAGACAAAACCGATGGTCTTATCCAGAAACACATGCAACTTCTCCTCGTCCAATTGGTTGTTCTCGTTCTTGTTCTGAAGAAAATACACCGACAGGAAATAGGTCCACATGCCGTTTGGTGCCGCATTCAGGATGAACAACTTGCGCAGAATAGCCGGTGAAAACACATCGGCATTCTGGCTGTGTACATCGCTCCAGAAATCTACGAGGATTTTCAGGTTGGGAAGGGTTTCCTCTTTCTTCAGAATGGCGTATTTGTCTTTCTCGTAAAACTTGCGCAAGGCTTCGGTGGTGCTTGATTTGATGCCCTGCCTTGCGCGGACGAAATACATGTACCGTGAAAACAGCTCATCCATCGGCGTGCCGGTCAGCGGCTTGAAAATGCGGCCTGTGATTTCCTCCAGCTCTTTCCACTGCTCAATAAAGCTGTCTTTCTGGTTCCGGGTACTGTAGTGTTTGTAAAACTGCGCCTTGAAGATATCGGCATCAGACAAGGGCAACCCACGGTCGTTCAGCGTGGAAAAGATGCGCAGCGCGGTGTCTTGCGATTCTGCCTCTATTGGCAATAGGATGCAATTGCGCAGGATCCTTGCCGGTAAATACGCGAAATAGGAGGGGTATTCGCTTAGAAAGGTGTCAATCTTTTCCTGGAAGAAGCGATAGTTTTTGGCGTAGTTGCTCTTCTGGTCTTTGCCGACGATACCTTTTCTGAGGATCTCCAGGAACTCGTCCTTGTCATTGTCGGTTGCCACTTCGGAGTCAATCTTCAGCACACTTAAGTCGGGCTGACCGAATTCGTTGGTTTTCCACAGGCATTGGGCGATGCCTTCGCGGGTGCTCTTCGAATTCTCGTCCTGCATATTGCCAAACTTGGCGTAGAAGGCCCGCAGCAGCAACATAAGGGTAGTAAGGCGCTGTTGCCCGTCGATGACTTCTTTCTTGTGATTGTCGTTTTCGAAAGTGACGATAGAGCCCAGGAAGTACTCTTCATTCCTGTCGAATTTGTCGCAGTTGTTATCGGGAAAGGCGAAGGTGAAAATATCATCCCATAACGTCTGACACTGGCCTTCTTCCCAGGCATAGGGGCGTTGGTAGTCGGGAATCAGGAAGTCGGATTTCTTATCCGAAAACAGCAGCATGATGGTTTTCTGATCGACGTTGAGTTTGGACATGCGGTATCGTACGGTTAATGTGGTTAGTCTGCTTTGCACTTACAGGCCGGGGGAGCTTGCCTGTAAAGCTGCCGGCTGGGGGATACGAATCAACGGAACCTCATTGGAACAAGGTGCTTGTCCTGTCTATCGTTGCGATTGCCGGCGGCCGGTAAAAGTAGTATGACGGCCCGAGCTGTGCAATGGTGGAGGTTTCTGCATCAGGCCGCTAAACTGGAAAAAGGTAAACGTAGCTGATAGAAGCCTGCTGATTGTGAATCAATGGTTTCGACAGGTTACGACCGCACGCGAACCATCACTGCGCTCATACGCTGGATGGCAGGAATGTTACGCCGGGTACATTTCCCCAACGCTTAGCAGTAGTCGGGGCCTCCACTGCGTTGCGGCTACTCAATGGCTGGGGCGCGCGGTGGTTGAGCGCACGAAACGAAGTGGAGTGCAGTCGAAACCGTAGCGCGCGGTGGTACTAAACTACGTCGCGTTTCCCCAACGAAACCTGTCGGGGCAGGCGCGCCTCCACTGTGTTTCGGCTACTCAACGACCGTAGCGCGGCATTTGAGCCCATGAGGCTGAGCTCTTTGACCAATTCTCTTAAGATGATACAAATTATCATATTGTGCATGGGACGCAAAGGACAAAAGGGACGCCGGCGCGGTGAGCAATTACTCCCCGTTAATCAGGGTAGGCAATAGTTCAATGTTCCCGCCATATTTCTTGAGGAAATCCTCTTTGTTTACTTTCTTCAATTTCCCTTCACGAGCGCCCATTCCTTCCATAACCCTGTACAGATTCGCGCATCCGAAATCGATGAATACCGGCATTTGAACATCCATCCATGTTTTTCGAGGCCAGTTCCACGAAAACACCAGTTCCTTGGGTTTTCGAGTATTTGGAAATATTTCGCCTGTTGTTCTGTCAACCATTTCGTCTCCAATCTCTTCGAATAATGCATCATCGAATTCATCATACTCGTCCTCAGGACGAATCTCTATTATGGAGAAATTATGCTTGAATTCTTCTCCGTTGATAATCCATAACATCCGTTCCCCGTAGAAATCTTCTCGTTTGCGAACCACCTTTATCTGTATCGGAGAATTCTGCAGCTCGATGACGACTTGGTTGTTGGTGAAGATATCGGCAATATGCCTGACGTTGTCTTTAGTAATTACCTGTTCACAATGCTCTTTTCCAAAGACCAGTTTCCAGTTTTGGTGCCATGCCGTTTCTGGTTCATACCAGCTATCGCAATCTTCATTCTTCCGATGCGCCCAGTGCCAGATATTGATCTCGCCGCAGCGTGCATTTACTCTTCGCTCGCATAGCGGGCATACGCCTGATAGCCCCGGACTGGCCGCTGTTTTGGTACTGTTGACAAGGGCGAATAGCATATGATCTCTTCGATTGAATGCCTTGGGTTGGTCGCGTTTAGCTAATTTGAAGAATTCAGTGAATTCCGAGTCCCGATTTCCCCGACGAAAACTGTCGGGGCAGGCAGCTCAATGACCCTCAACGCGGCATCATCATCGGGTTCATGCCGCCGCCGGGAAGGCCCGCAGGGCGCTTGAACTTGCGGATATTGTAGGTGAAGTTGAGCATGATATAGCGCTGCAATACCCGAGTCTGCACGTCTTCCACATAGGTTTCCGTTACGCTGCGGTTCAGGCTGTTGTTCTGTCCCAACAAGTCGAAAGCGGTCAGACGGAACTCGCCTTTCTGGTCTTTGAGGAACTTGTACCCGATGCCGGCATTCCACAACAGGAAGTTCTGGCGGAAACCGGCGTCCAGTCCGCTGAAGCCGGTATAACTGAGCTCGGTGCTGAATACCCAGCCGCTCTTGCGCTGCAGATTGCCCCGCGCAGAACCGGTTTGCTGCAGGTAATTGTTGTCCTGATCCACCCGCACGGTATTCGTTACCAGGTTATAATTGGCAGAATAGGAGAGGGTGAAGTCAACCAGCTCGTTGATATTGCTGCTGAGCACCGCGCCGGCATTGAGGTTCCAGGTATTGGCGAAATTGGCCAGTCCGTTCACCAGGCCGGGCACACGGGTGTAGCTCACGCCGCCGTTGCCGTTGAAATTGCTTTTTAGCTTTTTAACTGGTATGCCGTAAGAAAAGAAGGAACGCACCACGCGGTATCCGTCCATGTTCACCGGCCGGTTGAGTTGGGCACCGCGCAATACGCGGATGCCGTCGAGCACGGTGTCGGCCTGGGCGATGAAGGTCGAGTTGGCGATGTAGTTGTTGGCGCGGTTGTGCATCACGAAAGCGAAAATGCTTTCGCCGCTGGAGGCTTTCGACCATCCATAACGGCCCACGACGAACTGGCTGAAATCCTGAACCAGCTTGCTGTTGCCCACATTCAACAAGAGCGGGTTGCTGTTGTCGACCACTTCCTGCAGCTGTGAGGCCGAAGGGAGGTTGGTGGAAGTGCGGTAGAAGAAACGGACATTGCTGCGCTGGTTGATGCGGTACTGGTACATGGCCGTCGGCAGGATGTTAAAGAAAGGCTGAATGATTTCGGATGTGTAAGGGAAATCCTGGTCGCCCCGCAGTTCGGTCCATTGCAGGTTGAAACCGAGCATGGCGTTGAAATTGGTGCCCCTGCGGCGGTACAAAAGCCCCGGTCGGTGGGTGAAGAAAGTATTGGTAAAGCGGTTGCTGAGCAAGGTGTCGAGCCGCTGGTACGCCCGTGAACTGCTGTCGTAGGAACGGGTGAAGCGCTCGCTGTAATTGCGTGTATAGCTGGGCTGATAGCTGATCTGCCATTGGCCGTTTTTGCCCGAAGGTTCGGTATAGTTGAATTCGGCCTTGTACGTGCTTCCGGTGTTTTTGGAGGCCGTGAGCTGGTCGATGCCAATCGTGGTGTCGGGCGATTCGTAAAAACGGTTCAGGGAACGCAGGTAAGCGTCGCTATTTCTGGTGTTTTCGTCCTGGCTGATGTTCACCGAAAACGTGCGCCAGGGCTTGAGGAAGCGGCGCTTGTACAAGAGACTGTGGCTCAGGTTGATACCGTCGCCGAGGGAGTTCGAACGTGTTTCGGCGCTGTTCAGCCGCAGCAAGCCGTTGTTGGGAATGCGGAGGTCGTTGAAGGCAGCGGTACGGCTTTCCTGTTCGCTCTGCTGGAAGCTGAGGCGGTTGCTGTAAACGAATGAATTCATCGAATCCATCGCATATTCCAGCCGGACATTCAGGCGGTGGTTGTTGCTGCTGCTCTGGCTGAGGGTGCTGTCGTTGTACAACTGGGCCGCTCCGCGCTGGCTGAAATAATCGCGCAGGGTGAGGTTTTCGGTGGTGTTGACGCTGCGGTTGAAGAAATAGCTGGTGCTGAGGCTCACCTTGGTGCCCAGGGTTGTGCTGTAGTTCAGGCCGGCGCTGTGGGTATTGCTGATGCCGTTGCTGTTCCCGACCGAGAAATTGCCCATGCCGCCGCCACCCCAACTGCCTCCGCCCATGCGCATGCCGCGCATACCGGCTGGCATGCCGCGCATACCGCTGAAACCACCACCGCCCGAACCGCCGAGCCCAACCAGGTCCTGGCTCGAGAAGTTCTGCTGGTTGATGTTGTTGCTCATCCCGAGGAAGGTGATGCGGTGGATGCCTTTGAACCAATTGATCACGGCGCCGGATTGGTAACGGCCTTCCGCTGCGTCACGGCCATAGCCGCCGTACACTTTGCCGAAAACGCCGTTGTTGCGGCCTGCGCGCGTGGAGATATTGATGGCTTTCTGGCTGTTGCCGTCGTCGAAGCCGGTGAAGAACGACTGATCGCTCATGCGGTCGAAAACCTGCACCCGGCCAACAATTTCGGCGGGGAGGGAACGCAGGGCGGTATTCACGTCGTCGCCAAAGAATTCCTTCCCGTCTACCGTTACGCGCTGTACGTTTTCACCCTGGGCCTTCACCTGGCCGTTTTCGGTGGTGATGCCGGGCATCTTGCGTATCAGCGTTTCAGCATCGGCATCGCGGTTCACGCGGTAATTCGATGCGTTGTATTCCGTGGTATCGCCTTTCTGCACTGCGCCCTGACGCGCGCGGATCCGCACACTGTCCAGGCTGGTGGCATTGGCATTGAGCCGGATAGTACCCAGGTTCAGGCCGCCTTCGGGAACCTGTACCGTGCTGTCCCATTCTTCCATTTCCATTCCGGGATAGGAAGCGTTGATGGTGTAGGTGCCCGGACTGCTGAGCATCAGACGGAAAAATCCGCCGGGCCGGGTCTGGCTGCGGTAAACCGTATCACTGCCTGCAAGCGGTGCTACTTTGATGCGCACCGGTTGGGAAGGAATCGATCCGTTTGCGCGGACAAAGCTGCCGCCAAGGGATGTCTGGGCCTGTATGGTGGGGAATAATGCGGTTATGGCTGCCGAAACCAGCAGTCGGTATAGTGTCAATTTCATCAATGGGGCTGCAAGTTGAACAAACGGACTGAGCTTTGGATTGTTTTTGGATGAAATTCGGCGACATTCGTTTAAAAGCCAATTTTTATGTTTTTGATATTCACTGGTATAACACCATTAACAAGCAAGGGGCATGCAACGCTCCAGGGTTCCTTCAGACCAAACACCGTATGATCCGCATTGGTATAATCATTCTTGCTTTCCTGTGCACCGCGGTTGTTCAGGGTCAGCAATTGTATTTCCCGCCCAAAACGGGCACAAGCTGGGACACCCTTTCCCCGACACGCCTTGGCTGGTGCAACGACAGCCTCGAAAGCCTGCACCGTTTTCTCGAATCCAAAGGCACCAAAGGATTCATGGTGTTGAAGGATGGCAAAATCGTAGTCGAACGCTATTACGGAACCTTCACCCGCGACAGCGCCTGGTACTGGGCTTCGGCAGGCAAAACACTTACGACCTTTCTTGCCGGACTGGCGCAGGAGGAAGGCAAATTGCGCATCACCGACACCAGTGCGCGTTACCTCGGCAAGGGCTGGTCTTCCCTTACCGCCACTCAGGAAGCCGCTATCAACGTGCGCCATCACCTTACCATGAGCACCGGACTCGACGATGCTGTAGCCGACGACGATTGCACCCTGCCTTCCTGCCTTACCTATAAGGCAGCACCCGGAACGCGCTGGGCCTATCACAACGCGCCCTATACCCTGATGGAGAAGATTGTCGAGAACGCCGTTGGGGTCACTTACAACCAGTTCACCACGAGCCGGCTGAAGGTTCCGACGGGCATGACCGGCCAGTGGATGAAAATCGGGTACAACAATGTCTATTTCAGCACCGCGCGCTCCATGGCGCGCTTCGGTTTGCTGATGCTGAACAACGGGGTTTGGAATACCGATACCATCATGCGCGACCGCAACTATTTCCGCGATATGGTGAACACTTCCCAATCCATCAACCTCAGCTATGGGTATCTCTGGTGGCTGAACGGCAAAGCTTCCCACATGCTTCCGACGGTGCAATTTGTCTTCAATGGCAGCATGATTCCCGCAGCTCCCGCCGATATGTATGCGGCCCTGGGCAAGAACGACCAGAAGCTTTACGTCATTCCGTCGCAGCGCATGGTAGTGGTGCGGATGGGCAATGCCGCAGGCAATGTGCAACTGGCGGCGTCTTCTTTCGACAACGAACTCTGGACCAGGATTTCGCGGTTGTCTTGCCTGTCGCAATCTGTTGATGGTAAAGCGCCTTATGATGGCTTGCACATTTTGGGAAACCCGGCGGGAAGCACTTTGCGCGGCAGCAGCCTGGAAGCCGGCAGCCTGGAAGTTTACGATGCGATGGGACGGCTGTTGATGCGTGAAAAAGTTGCAGCCGGCAATTGGGCCTTCGATACCCGGCACTGGCCGAAAGGTTTGGTTTACCTCAGATTTGAAACCTTGTCCGGCTTGCAAAAGCGGCTGCCGGTATTGGTGCAGGGGGAATGACGCGTGTTAAATATCCGTTGAAAAGAGCCGGGTATCGGGATAAATTCCTTGACTGACCTTTTCACCGTGCGATGAAGGTCGCTTGTTAAAGAGACTTTGGTGTGAGCAATGGATGTTGTTGAGGTAGTCTGTAAGCTATAGTCTGCCTTTCTGTTTCAGGAAGCATTCCAGCCAGGCTTTCAGTCAATTGAAATAACTGCGGAATGGTTGTGATGACTTTTCATTGCATATTTAAGAATATTTTATACAGGTTTCCCGAATAATTAGATGCAACCATTGTAAACCTCTCCTGACCAATAGGAAGAACCACATAATAAGAAATGAATATCTGCATCCTGAATACCGGAAAGTGCGTTCAACTTAAAAAACTGCGTCATGCGTATTTGAGAAGAATGCTTATGACGACAGTGTTGTTTTCATCCCTGGCTATTGTAGAGGGACAATCCCGCGTGAGAGCCTGGAATGCCTCAGGGCAGGTTTTTGTTGTTTGGGAAACGGACACACAACCAACGCTCAATTACAATATTTGGCTTGCGTTGCGGCCGGCAGGCAGTACGAGCCGGCTGCAACGGGTCGGTTTGGTGTTTGAGCCGGAATGGGCGGGCAAGCGGCTTACATTGGCTTCTGCGAACGCTACGTGGCGGATACCGGACGGGAATGGTGGCATCTATCAACTTAAAAAGACGGAGGGTTTGTTTGTGTATACCCCTCACGATACGGCGACGCGTCTCGTATATGTTACGCGCAACAACGATTCGTTGTTGACAGACTCAAACCGCACTGCCCGCCCGGTTTTCATGGAGTATAACCCCACAAAGTCCAAGGTAAAATGCCATTTGCAGTTAACCGGCAACACCCGTGAGGGCTTCCCCTTTGCCGTTTTTGCCATGTGGGCGGATGGAAGACAGAACCCCGCAGATGCACGCCCGGATTACCCTGTAATGGCCAACGATGCAAAAAATGGCGCACCCCATGTATTTGCGGTATACAGGCCGCAGGTGAATCTGCCTGCGGAACCTTACCCGGCCGTTGTGTGTCTGCATGGTGGCGGAGAGTTTGGCAGTTATTGGTCTTACGCTCCGAATGGCGTGCACTACAAGAATACCGGAAATGTTCCCGTGGATGGCATAACCATAGCTTTTGACGACCGTTTATTTTTATCCAGCAACGGGGTGGTAAACGAAGATCGCCCCAGCAATTGGTTTGGTTGGCATACCCAATTGAACCCCACCACGGCAAGCAATGCGCCGGCCAACGGACTGGTTGTGCCCTATACCCTCAGGCGCCTGGTCTGGACCATCGATTGGCTGTTGAATGAATCGCCCTACAACATTGATTCAAACCGCATTTCTATCATGGGGAATTCGATGGGCGGAACCGGGACGCTGCTCTTGTCGCGTTGGAAGCCCGAGAAATTTGCTGCTGCCACGGCTTTTGTTCCTCCGCATTATACGCCCGGAACAGGAGGAAGATTGTTCGGCACAGAACAAACCAACCTGGTTACCACCGAGACCGGACCTGACGGAAAGAAACTGCGCGTGAACGATTTCTTTAATCAGGCAAGGCGCATTTCCCCTGTATCCCGTGATTTCTGCTTTACCCGCATCTACCGTGGCCGCTGCGATGATGCCGCCGAATGGGGGGCAAGGCACCTGCAGCTGTTCAACGAAATCAACGACAAGAAACTCGGCTTTCATCTGTACTGGGATAACCGCGACCATACTGCTTCAGACTGGACTTCAGACGACAGAACAACCGCTTGCGTGGATATCGGGCAATGGGTGAGCCCGGTCAGAACCCAAAGATGTGAGGCATCTTACCAGGGCAGATTCAGGAATAACCAATCCTACCCGGGGTTTTATCACGACGATCAGAATTTCTCAAAAACTGGGCAGCAACCCGAACTTGGTAACGGAGACCCTGCTGACGGCGATGCCTGGGGAACCTGGGGCGGCTATTACGACTGGGATGTAAGTACAGTAACCGATGCGGCTGACCGCTGGGAGTGTACCGTGTATCTGATGGGGCAATCGGCTGTTTCGGTTGACAATTGTCCGGTTGACTCATCCTCCTGCGGCATTGCAATCCGCAAACCCCGTTCATTCAAACCACAACCAGGCAGTCAACTCAGCTGGAAGCTCATTCGGTTTTCCAACAACGAGGTATTGCAATCAGGGGTAGTAACAGCCGACACCACCGGCTTAGTTATGATTGATGGTTTGAAAATCTTCAAAGACCCGCTCCGCAGCCGTTTAATTGTCGAAAAAAGTGGCACAAGCGGCCTGAACGATCTAAATGGGCACCTGGTAAATGTTTATCCCAATCCTGCCCAAAACATACTGACAGTTTCGGGTGCCATTCCGGAAAATTGCAGTTACTCCCTGTTCAATGTTTACGGGGCGGAAATTTTAACAGGTGCGCTTGAACAGCCAAACATTGATGTGAGTAAGCTGCGACCCGGAACCTACTTTTTACGGTTGAAGGGTGGTTTTAATTTCACTTCGGTTAAAATGATAATCATTGATAAGTAATATGAACGCCATTTACAGGAAATTGGCGCTGGGCCTGGCATTCATGGCCATTGGCCGCTATAATCAGGCACAGCCCACCGCACAGCAGATGGATGCGGCTGAACAATACAGCCAAAGCCTGGGTGGCAGGACATTTATAGTGGTTTACCGGGGTAATATAATCCGAGAATCCTACAGCAATGGTGGCCGTGCCGATATGGTTAACCTGCTGGGAAGCGGTACCAAGGGTTTTACAGGAATGATTGGCGCCATAGCGGCGTATGACAAAATCATTGACCTGGACAAACCCGTTGTGGAAGTGCTGACCGAATGGAAAAACGACACAGCCAAATCGAAAATTACTTACCGACACCTGCTCACCATGTCAAGCGGTTTGGAGGAATTGAAAGACCAGACAGCATGGACCGATTTCCTGAATGCCAAAGTCCTTTATCCTGCAGGCACAAGCTTCATCTACGGTCCCGATCCGAATCTTTTCGGTCTGGCCCTGCAGCGAAAACTGGGTTCGGAAAAGGTCGTGGATTACATGAACCGCCGCTTATTTACCCCACTCGGAATTCGGGTCGAATGGAGGGGAGGCTTTGCAGACGGCAATCCACAACTCAGCGGAGGCGCTTACGTGCAGGCCAATGAATGGTATAAGTTTGGCGAATTTGTGCGCCTGACGCTGGCCGATCAATGGACAGGTCCGTCCATACTGCCCAAACAAAATATGATGGAGGTAATCACCGGTTCCGACGTGTATGCGGCATACGGCTTTTACTGGTGGCTAAAGGAACCTGTGGACGCACAAGTGGTTCAAAAGGTAGACCAGATCAACAGCAACATACATACAACGCAGATAAAACCCATCATTGACGAACCTGTTATTCCCGATGATTTTGTCATGTGCCGCGGGGCTTACGGACAGTGCTTGTATGTGATGCCATCGCTCGACCTGGTTGTTGTGCGCAATGCACCTGCATCGCAGACCGGCTTTTACAAGGACCTGGAGTTTCTGGTTCGGCTGTTGGGACAAAATGTCTCCACCATTCAAGGCACTGGGGAAATCAAGGGATTATATGTTTACCCAAATCCGGCAGATAATCGCATGTATGTGGTTTCGTCTGCGGGTGCCGAAGCTTACTTCTGCCTCGAAGGCGCCAGTGGGCGAACACTGCTGTCGGGAAAGCTTGCCTTAGGGGGAATAGATTTGTCCAATATCGGGGCTGGTATATATACCCTGCGGATTTTCGATCGTAACAGACAGGAAATCGCGCGAGAGAAAGTTATTAAAATGTGACAACAATTACCATTTATAAAAATGAGACAAAAAGGTATGCGTAAGCTACTTCTTGCTTGGGTCTTATGTGCGCATTTTCAACACGCACGAGCCCAATACGATTATACACCCATCACCAGATTGCTGACGGATAGTGCCGGGGTCATCGGGCAATCCGGTCAAAACCTTGGATTTATGATCGTGCGCGGAGACAGTGTGCTATTCGAGAAATACTGGGGTAGTTGGAATAATACGACCTATCTGCCGATTGCGTCCGGCTCAAAAATGCCCTCCATGGCGCTGCTGATGAAGCTGGTAAACGATGGCCGCTTATCACTCAGCGATACTGTCCAGCATTTTTTACCTGCTTTCCGAAATAAGCCTGTCATCACCCTGGGCCAACTGATGAACCATACCTCCGGCCTGCCCGGTATTTCTCCCTATATATCCAACAATGGCTTCACCTTGAAGCAAGCTGCAGACAGCATCGGATTAAGGACACCCATGACGTCCTTTGCACCGGGCTCCGCGTTCCAATACGGTGGAGTCAGCATGCATGTCGCCGGCAGAATGGCTGAAGTGGCAACCGGAATGCGCTGGGACAGCCTTTTTCAAAAGGAAATTGGCAGACCGTTGGGCTTGACCAGTACAAATTATGCAGGCACAGGTGCCACAACGAATTTCAGAATTGCAGGCGGCATGGGTACTACCATGCCTGATTTTTCAAAACTCCTTTCGATGTTGCTGCAATATGGGTGGTACAAGAATCAGCAGATTATGGATTCACTGACCGTGGTCATGATGCAGAGTAATCAGACCGGAATACTGCCCCTGATTGGTACTCCGTATGCCAATGATCCGCTAAGGGAAGATTTTCGCTATGGTTATGGGGTCTGGATTGAACAGGAAAATAATGGACAAACAACGCAGTTCGGTAGTCAGGGTGCCTTCGGTTTTACGCCTTGGATAGACCGTTGCAGGAATATTGCCTGTGTGCTGTTTGTGCGAAGGTCCCTCGGGATTATTCAGCCTACCCATACCGAACTCAGAAAACTGGTGGAACAAATTATACCGGTAAAACTCGAAAAACCGGTCATCTCCTTCAGCGGCAGCCGTTTGCAGTCCAGCTATACAAGCGGAAACCAATGGTATTTCAACCATAAAATGCTACCGGGCGAAAACAGTCAATACCTTAATCCTTCGGCTAGCGGCACTTATACGGTGCGCTATATGTCGCGGGAGGGCTGTGACGTCTTTTCAGACTCTTTTGCATACAATACGCTCTCCATGGGGGATCAGCCTGTGCAGGAGCGCTTACGGCTGTATCCGAATCCTGTCGACAGGCTGCTTTTCGCCGATTGTCCGGACGGGTATAAAGTATACAACGCCACCGGTCAACTGCTCTTGTACAGCAGGCAAGCAACGCAGGTGGTCGATGTTTCCGACCTCCGGCCTGGTATGTATCTGTTGCAAGCCGGCGTTGGAAGGGCGGAAAAATTCATCAAAACCAAATAGCGACATGCAACTCATAAACATGAAGACACTAAGGAGCTTGCGACCAACTACAACAAAGTCTGGTTACAGTCAAGGAAACGCAACCCGCCACGGCATAATTACAAGGCTGTGCCTTTCTGCTGCACTGCTGGTCATATCCGTGAGCATACAAGCATTAACCGCTCAGGTTGTGGAAACCACCGTTTCTCTGCCCAATTCGGCCGCCCCGCGCGATTTGCTGTACAACCCCATTGACAACAAAATTTATTCGGCCAATACCCCCGATATGGTGGGTAGCAGTCCGAAAACGGAGAGCGTTTCGATCATCAACGGAGCGACCAATCAGCTGATTGTTTCCATTCCCATGAAAAAGGGTTCCCGTGATTTTTGTCACAACACTGCCGACGATAAGGTCTATGTAGCCAACTACTTTGCCGACAGCGTCACCATCATAGACGGAAAAACGGACCAGGTAATTGGCATTGTTCCGGTAGGCGATGCACCGCGTGCACTGGCTTACAATTCCGTAAACAACACCATTTATTGCGTCAATGAAACCAGCGCAGATGTTACGGTGATTGATGGCAAAACCAATGCAGTGATTAAAACCATTAAAGTGGGAACCACCCCCAGGGTGATGTGCTACAATCCCATCAGCAACAAGGTTTATGTTCCCAATGCGGGAAGCGGAAACCTGTCTGTGATCGACGGAGCCACAAATACGGTCATTGCCACACTGAAGATGGGCAATGTGCCCAGGGGCATTGCATTCAATCCGCAGAACAACCGGGTGTATGTTTCGAATTATTCATCCGACAATGTGAGTGTGATTGATGGGATGAAGGATTCTGTCATAGCCACCATTGTGGTTGGCGATGGCCCTACGGCCATATTCCACAACCCCTCTGGCAATAAAATTTACTGTTCTAATGTCGGGGCACCCGGTCCGGATTCTCCAGATGAATGCACGGTTTCCATCATAGATGCGTCCAATAACAAAGTTATTAAGACGCTCACCACGGGAGATGAACCCACTTCCTTTTGTTATGCCTCCAATACCAAGCGTATTTATTGGGCCAATGAATGGAGCCACGATATCGCCGTGGTGGATGCGATCAGTGATACTTTCATTGCCGTGGTAAAATATCCCAGTCCTCCGGTAACCCCTGTGGATATTTGCTACAATCCGAAAAACAACCGCATCTATACAGCCAACCGCATGAAATTTGCCATTTGCATTATAAAAGATACATTCAGCGTAACAAGCAGCGTTTTCAATTTTCAGGGGGAAACCCCATTGGTTTTATTCCCCAATCCGGTTACCGATATACTCTACCTGAAAGAAGCATCGGCCTGCACCATTTATTCCACCACAGGCAGCTTATTGCTTCAGTCTGAAAAAAAGGAAAAACAGATTGATGTGTCCGCATTAACTGCCGGCACTTACATTCTCACCATACAAACTCAACAAGGATTTCAATCCACAACATTTATAAAGCAATAAAATCATGAAAACAAAATTAACCGCATTAATCTTTGCATTCCTGCTATTTAGCAATGGTTGTAACAGGGATGACGACAATTCAAATCCTTCAAATCCTAATGTCATTCCTTACCAAGAAGGTTTGACAACAAATTATATAACAATTAATAACATTACCAGAAAATATTTAGTTTATAGACCAGCAGGAATGTCATCTGTAAATGCTGTTGTAACAGTTTTGCACGGTGGTGGAGGCACAGGGTTAGGAGTTTCAAACCTTGGCGAACATCCGCTTTCTGTTTTCAGAACACTTGCAGATATTGATAAATTCTTAGTAGTATATCCTGAGGGTTCGCCTGATAACCTGGGAAATCCTGGTTGGAATGATTGTAGAAGTGATGATCTTTCAGGTAGTCAAGGTGACGATATTGCGTTTTTGAAGCAATTAAATGTAAAACTAACAGATGAGTTGAATATCAACTCATCAAAAATGTATTTGACAGGTGGAAGTAATGGAGCTTTAATGACTTTTTCTTATGCTTTTCAATTTCCAGAAACAATTAAGGCAATAGCAGTGGGTAGTGGCAATTTACCTGAGTTTCCGGAAAGTGGAATTTGCACAAATGGCTCCACACTTCCCATTCCGATTTTGCTGACACACGGAACAAGTGACCCAGCAATGCCGGCAAATGGTGGATGCGTTGCTAATGTAGGTGGAAATTGTAATCGTGGAAAAGTAATTTCACAGCCGGCGACTTTAAGTTATTGGCTGGAAAGAAACGGTTTGCAAAATGTCATACCAACACATTCAACATTTGACCTTAATACCAGCGATGCAGGAAACGTAGAGAAAAGAATATATAATGGTGCAAATCCATTAGTTTATTACATATTAAATAATGCAGGTCATCAAGCTCCAAGCAAAACAGTATTTTCCAATTCGTCTCCTGCACAAGGCGTACAAAACCGAGATATTGAATTTGCAGAAGAAGTTTGGAACTTTTTTAAGGGACTTCAATAGAATCAGCACACAACAAATATTGTCGGGCATGAACAGATAGAACGGCACGTGTTTTATCCGAATCCGGTGCATGATGTACTGGTGCTGAGAAAGCCCACTTCCTATGCGGTTTATAAGACAGATGGAACTTTGCTGTTTCAATCTGCGGAACCAGTGTCGCACATTCAGGTCCATGCCTTGCCTGCGGGTGCTTACATCCTCAAAACACCTTCCGGCAGCTATAGTTTCCTTAGACAATAGCAAGTATGATAAACCCATTCTTTCTGCAATTGGCCTCTTGGCAGGTACTCCCGACGGGGCAATTTATGTTCAGCGGCCGCAAGGTTCCCGCAGCTACCGCCGATATATAAGCTGCCCTGTGCAAGAATGACCAGAAACGGTATGTGATTCCAACGCAGAATATGGTAGTTGTGCGCGTTGGAAATGCAGCCTGGAAGCGGCAAGCCTTGAAGTTCACAATGCCGTGGGACAACGGTCGGTGCGTGAGCAGGTTGCAGCCGGCAATTGGGGATTCGATATCCGGTACTTGCCGAAAGGCCGGGTGTACCTGAGATCTGATGCCTTGTCCGGCTTGCAAAAGGGGGTGCCGGTTTGGATAAATGGGGGAGTTTAATCCGCTTCGGATCGCGAGAGGACTGTATATATCAGCGTCTTTCGGCCGTGGCTTCCTTTGGTAAGGATGGTCCCTGTCTGCGGCCCGACGGTAAAGGCTCTTAGGGCTTCTGTTCGCCGGAACGTGCTATCCTTCACGGAGGGTCGGGCCATATTGCAAGGACTGCCTGATTTTTTGCAGGTTTCCGGGTGATTAGCATTTTTTTTTGTTCAACAGGCAAGCCGCCATTTTTTTGATTGTGCAGGGACCGTTCAATGTGGATTGCGCCGTTTTTCGCTGCCAGTTCCTGACTGTCTTCCTCTTAGCAGAAGACACTGCGGCTCGTATGTCCCAGGAAAGCGGAACGTCTGGTTGTTTTGTTGCGTAATTGTGGTGAAAGCCTCGGCTGCTTCCGTCGGGTTTTTAGCAGGCTTATTCTTGATATAATAAAAAAAGTGAGTAATATTGTAAGAAAATAAGCTCATTCATACCAAGGATGCACGGGTTCAATGGGGGCAAAGAGTGGTTTAAAACTGTTGCGCACGGCCGCCCTCGCCGGCGCTTTGCTGGTATCCGCGGAAACACTTGCCCAGACAGATATTTTCAGCCTGATGGAGCCGTTTCCAATGCCCAGGCCGGTGAGAACCTGAGCAGCATCGACATCAGCACCTTGCCCGCTGGTATATACCTCCTTCAAATGCATACGGCTGAAGGCAAAAAGGAGACCCGTTTCATGATCGCGCGCTGAGGGATCAACTTCAGTCGTAATAAATCCCCCCCATTTCAAAAGCCACCCGACGAGGGTGGCTTTTGTTTTTGTGACACAGGATATGCCTCCCTTCTCAAGGTTTTTACAACCAGGCTGCAGCCAGGCCATCAGCAGCCTGGCATTTCAAGGCAGGCCTGATTCAGGATAATTTTTCCGCAGCGCATTTAGTAACATTTGTTTCATTCCGGTTGCGCCTGCTGAACAAACTTTGCCGGGCTCAGCTACAATATATCAACATGAAGATCGCCATATTCGGAGCAAGTGGTTTTACCGGCTCGGCCATCCTGAACGAAGCCGTCAGGCGCAGGCATAACCTGTCTGTCCTGGTCAGGGATGCCGCGCGATTTCCCGAACCAACCAGCTGGTTGCAGGTGGTTAGCGGCGATGCATTGGACAGGGAAGCTGTCGCCCGCACGATACAAGGCTGTGATGCCGTTATCCAATGCCTGGGTGTAGGAGGGAAGGGCAATGGTAAACCTACTACCTTGATCTCTGAAGCCACCCGGATCATTGTTGAGGAAATGCAGCGCCAGGGGATCAAAAGACTTGTCGCCCTGAGCAATGTGGGTGCGGGTGATAGTTTGACATTCCAGCCTTGGATTTTCAGGCGTGTGATACTGCCATACTTTATGAAATGGCTGAAAGTGATAATCGACGACAAGAACCGCATGGAACCTGTCATCATGGAAAGCGGGCTGGATTGGACAATCATCCGTTGCCCAAATGTTGTGGATAAACCCTC
>Ga0209990_10001208_pt1 | contig 22469 bp, 21 predicted proteins | sample NOAtaG_6_FD_187304 | JGI IMG/M metagenome (GOLD analysis project Ga0209990, IMG submission 187304) | Freshwater lake microbial communities from Lake Erie, under a cyanobacterial bloom - NOAA_Erie_Diel5S_2200h metaG (SPAdes) (version 2) | ecosystem: Environmental > Aquatic > Freshwater > Lake ...
GCCGCCTATCCCGAGGACGGCGGCCTGTTCGCCCGCGCGGCGGCCGACGGGGCCGAGATCGCCGCCGCCTACGAAGACTGCGACACAGCCCGCGCCATGCGGGCGATCATGGCGGCGGCCGACCGGGCCAACGCCTACGTCGACGCCGAACAGCCCTGGAAGCTCGCCAAGGCCGGCCCCGACGCGGCCGCGAAGCTGCGGGACGTGGCCACCGTGGCCCTCAACCTCTTCCGGCAGCTGGCCGTCTACCTGGCGCCGGTGCTGCCGACGCTGGCCGAGCAGGCGGGGGCGCTCGTGGGCGGCCCGATCCGCGCCTGGGACGAATCGCAGACGCCGCTCGTGAGCCTGCCGGTGGCGGCGTTTCAGCCGCTCATGACGCGGGTCGAAAAAACACAGCTCGCAGCCCTGCTCGCCGCGGCGCGGGCGGAAACCGCGAACGACACACCACCCCAGGGAGCCCCGCAGATGGATGCCACACCACCGACCACGGCCACGCAGGATTCGGGAGCGGCGCTCGCCGCCGAGCCGCTCGCGGCCCAGTGCACGATCGACGACTTCGCGAAGGTCGATCTCCGCGTGGCGCGGATTCTCGCGGCCGAGGAGGTGCCCGAGGCGAAGAAGCTGCTCAAGCTCACGATCAGCCTCGGCGGCGACGCGACGCGGACCGTGTTCGCGGGCATCAAGGGCTTTCACGAGCCGGCGGCCCTCGTGGGCCGGCTGGTCGTGGTCGTGGCCAACCTCGCGCCGCGGCAGATGAAGTTCGGCTTGAGCGAGGGCATGGTGGTGGCGGCCAGCGGCGCCGGCGGCCCAGGTGTCTACCTCCTCGCCCCCGACTCCGGAGCGTTGCCGGGCATGCGGCTCCACTAGCTGTCCGTGGACAAAGCCCTCCATGGCCTTTGTCCACTTGGCCGACCGGTGGAAACGCCGAGGGTTTCCACGGCCGGCATTCCTCGCATCCTGCTCGGGCAGACTTATCCCACAGTCTGTGGGGCGATTCCGGCAGCCGACAAACGCCCCCTCGGCGTACCTGGAAAGGGAGGCGAGGGGGTCGGCGAACGCTCGACGAGCGTGTGGCCGCCTCGGCCACAGCGAGAATCTGCAAGCGGCGACTTTTGCCGCCTCCGAGCCGGCGGGCAACTGCTTCGAGTAGAATCGCTCGAAACCTGGGAGTTTGCGTCATGGCCCAAAAAACCATTCTCTTCCCGACCGACTTTTCCACCGCCAGCGATGCCGCGCTCGTCCACGCGGAATCACTCGCCCGGCAGATGAACGCCCGGCTGCTGATCGTCCACGTCGAGGAGCCGCCCCTGGCCTACGGCGGCGGCGAACTCTACTACGGCCTGCCCGAACCAAACTCGGAGCGGATCCTGAAGATGCTCGAGGACGTGAAGCCCTCCGATCCGTCGGTGCCCTACACCCACCGGCTCACGATGGGCGATCCCGCCGGCGAGGTCGTGCGGATGGCGGCCGACGAGAACGCGGAGATGATCATCCTCGGCACCCACGGCCGCACCGGCATGACGCGGCTCCTGATGGGGAGCGTCGCCGAGGCGATCGTGCGGCGGGCCCCCTGCCCTGTGCTCGTCTACCGCGAGGTCGCGGAGCGACTCGCCAAGAAGAAGGCCGCAGCCACCGCATGACGGCCCGGCCGATCCTCGAACTGCGGGCGTCCGTCCGGAAGCGGATTCGCGACGTGTTCGACGGGCTTGGCTTCGTCGAGGTGGACACGCCGGTGCTCTCGCGCGAGGTGCTGCCAGAGGCGCACATCGACCCGATCGAAGTGCCGCTCACCGGCGAGCCGCCCCGCTTCCTCCAGGCCAGCCCCGAGGCCTTGATGAAGCGGCTGCTGGCGGCGGGCGCGGGGCCGATCTATCAGTTCGCGCGGTCGTTCCGGGCCGGCGAGCGCGGCCGGCAGCACGACGTGGAGTTCGTGCTCCTGGAGTGGTACGCCCCCCGGACGACGCTGGCCGACGCGGCAGGCCTGCTCGATCGGCTCTGCGGGGCGGCGCTGGGCACGCAGGGCATCGAGCGGGTGCCGTGCCGCGACGCCTTTCTCGCGCACGCGGGCGTCGATCCGCTCGTGGCGCCGCTCGAAGACATGCACGCCGCGATCGGCCGGGCTGGGATCGCGGTGCCGGCGGCCTGGGAAGCGGCGGCGCCCGCCGACCGCTGGGACCGGGCGTTCGAGATCCTGCTCGCGGAAGTCGTGCAGCCACGGCTGGGCCACGGGCGGCCGACGCTGCTCGAAGCCTGGCCGGTGTCGCAGGCGGCCTTCGCTCGCCTCGACCCCGACACGGGGCACACGGCCCGGCGGTTCGAATTGTTCGTGGGGGGCGTGGAACTCGCAAATGGCTGGGAGGAGGAGACGCGACGCGAGGTCGTCGCCGCGCGGATCGCCGCGGCCAACGCCGCCCGCGTGGCCGACGGCCGGCCCGCGCTGCCCGAGCCCGCGCGGCTGCTGGCCGCCCACGGCGCCGCGATGCCCGCCGGTGTGGGCGCGGCGCTCGGCTTCGACCGCCTCGTCATGCTCGCCGCCGGCGCCCCGTCGATCGACGCCGTGCGCTGCTTTTCCTCGACCGACGCCTGACGGTCACCGCTCGAGCGTGAAGCCCGTCACCTGCCAGCGCTCGACGAATCCACCCTGCCGCCGCACGGGGACCGGCTCGACGACCAGCCGCAGCGACTCTGCCGGCCGGCCGCAGGGGGCGAGGGAAGCGACGATGACCCAGCCCACCTCGGTCTCGGCGGCCGGCTCGATCGCTGTCACCCGCGGCGACTCCGGGCCGCAGGCCGCGAGTCCATGCACCGCGGCCAACGCCGCAAAGGCGGCCTCACGGTCACTGTCTGCTGCCGGGCCCGCTTCGCCCGGATGGGCATGCGACTCGCCGCCAGGCAGCGTCCGCGGCTCACACACGGTCATCGCGTCGGCGAGCCGGCCCGCGCGGACCGCGTCGATCCAATGCCGTGCCACGGCGGCCGCCCGCCGCTCCACCAGCCAGCGCCACACGACCGCCGACGTCACCGCCTGCGCGCCGAAGCCGATGGCCAGCGCCAGCCCCACGACCGCGGCCCAGCCGCCCGCCTTCTTCGCGCCGGGCCGGTTGACGTCGGCCAGGGCCGCGACGGCCAGGCAGATCGCCACCAGCGGAAGCACCCAGCCGATCGGGCTCACCAGCGCCACAGCCGCCAGCCCGCCCGCCGCGAGCGCCGCCACCGCCAGCCGGCTCACCGGCCGGTAGTCACCACCGGTCTCGTCCATCGCAGCCTCGTTACCGGTTCACCCGCAGGCCGGGCTCGCCTTCGAGCCGCTTGCGGCGGTCGGCGTGGCGGATGATGAAATCGGCGTCCTTGTCGAAGGCCGCGCCCGGCACCGCGAACGGCCCGATGAGCGTCGCCCCCCGCACCCAGGCGAGCCACTTCCGATCGGGGGCGAGGCCGAAGAACATCCGCGCCTCGGGCGTCGGCTGCACCACGTCCCGCGGCACGGGCGCCGTGTGGAGCGTCGCCGCCGTGAAGCAGGTCATCACCCAGCCGACAAGGGCGGCGACGAGCGGACCGCCGAACAGCTCGACGGGCCGCCGCAGTTTGACCCGCGTCCGTGAAATCCGGTCGGTCGCCTCCCGCAGGCCGAGCAGCAGCAGGCAGAACAGGCCCCACAGGGCCACGAAGTCGAGCAGGTAGGTGAAGCTCGGCATCCGCGGTTCGAGGACCGCGACGATCTTCTCGTGCCAGGCCGTGGCCACGGTCGCCGCGAGCACGACGTTGAGCAGCATCACGAGGGACGACCAGATGCCCTCCTTCCACAGCGCGGCCGTGACCGTCACGAACACCGCCAGCAGGATCAGCGTGAGGATCATTTCGCCCGCGCCTCCGCCGTCTCGGGCCGGGACGTCGCCGCCGCGGAAAACACCCGCTGCATCTCCTCCAGCGACGTGACGCCCTCCACCACCAGCGCCATGCCCGCCTCCCGCATCGGCTGCATGCCGTCCTTGGCGGCGGCCTGGCGGAGGATCTTCGGGTCGGCCTTGGCCGCGATCGCCTGTCGGAAGGTCGAACCCGAAGCGAGCTCGAACACGGCCGTGCGGCCGAGGTAGCCGGTGCCGCGGCACAGCCGGCAGCCGTGGGCCGAGGGCTTGCGAAGGTGGGGGAGGTTCTCGGGCGTGGCCTTGAGCCGGGCGTGGACCTCGCCTGATTTCTCTCCCAGGAACCGCAGCGCCACCACCGCGGGCATCGGGGTCTCCTCGCGGCACTTCGGGCAGAGCTTGCGGACGAGACGCTGGGAGAGCGATCCCACCAGCGTGCGGGCCAGTTGATCGGGCGGGACGCCGCAGGCCTCGAGCCGGGCCACCGCGTCCACCGCGTCGGTGGCCTTCATGCTCACGATCACGAGCTTGTCGTCCGCGGCGAGCCGCACGAGCTCCACGGCCAGCGCCCGATCCCGCAGGTCGCGGGTCACGATCGCGCGGGGATACTCCCGCAGCACCGCCGTCAGCGCGTCGAGCGGCGTCACCCCGGTACGGGCGTCGAACTTCACCGGCCTGACGTTCTGAATCTCCCGCGGCGGCACCGCCGCGTCCTCCAGCGAGATGAAGTCCCGCAGCAGCCGGTCGGCCGACTGCACGACGACGTCGAACGTGGTCGTCAGCCCGGCGGCCGGCGGCGACGAGACCACGATCAGCCCCTTCTCCAGGGCGAGCAGCGCGCCGAGCCGGTCGGCGATCGCCGCCGGCATCCCCACGTCGGCGGGCGTCTTGAAGATCGCGGCCGGCGGCTCGATCTGCACCACCACCTGCTCACCGCCGGACGCGGTGCGGACGGCCAGCCGGCAGTTCCGCGGCTTGCCATCGACCTGCAGCGCGAACGTGCCCGAGCGGCCGCCGCGGGCCTGCGGCAGGCCGGCCAGAGTGGCCAGCGTGTCGATGACCGCCAGCGCCGCCGCGCGATCGGGCCGCGGCGCCTCGGGGAATGTCTCCTTCTCCTTGCGGCTGCGCGGCGGCTTCCGCACCCGGGGCTTCTCCCACACGCCGTCCACCTCGTGTCGCACCAGGATCCCCTGCGGGTCGGGCTCGATGACCACCGTCGCCGCACGGGCCACGACGGCCCCTTGCAGCAGCTTGATCGCCTCCTCGCACCCCGGCGTGGCGCCGGCCCGCTGCTCACGGTCGGCGTTTTCGACGGCGTCGCGGCCACCGGCCGCCGCCAGCTTCACCACGGGCAGCACCTCGGCCTCGTCGCGAGCCAGGCCCAGGTCGATGCCTAGGGGCGCGAGCAGGCCGGCGACCACGCGGCGGGCGTGCCCCGCCGTCAGGATCCGCTCCTCCTCGGCCACCTCCCGGTTGCGCAGCACCGCAAACGCCACCACCGGCCCGAGCCACGCCAGGAGCATGAGCACAAGCCCACCGAGCGCCGATGGAATCCACCAGGCCAGCAGGGCGGCGACCACGAAGGGCAGCGCCACCACGGTGCTCCACAGCGCCGGACGGAACTTGTGCCTGCGGGTGTCGCGGTTGACCCCGTCTACCGTCGCCGCCCAGCCGAGCACGCACAGCCACCAGGCCACCAGCGGCACCACCGCCAGGCCGCCGCCCGGCCCGCGGGGGGCGAACTCCACCGGCAGCGCCGCCGGCCAGCCGCCGTCGGCGCGGGCCACGGCCGCCGCCAGGGCGGACCCGACCGCGGCGACCACAATCCGCACCGGCCGCCTCATCCTCCCATCACTCCGATGCCCTTCAATGCCATCTCGAGCGCCTCGCGGCTGGGCGCGATCTCGAGGGCCGCGTGGCGGTCGATCAGCCCCTGGTCGACGAGGCTCTTGAGGCTCATCGTGAAGTCCTGCATGCCGTCCCGAAACGACTTCTTGATGTGGTCGGCCAGCTGGTGGTCGAGCCCCTCGAGCACGTACTTCTTCACGAGCACGTCGAAAAACATCAGCTCGACGACGGGCACACGGCTCACGCCGGGCTTGATCGACTTGAGCAGCTTCTGGGCGACGATGCCCTTCATGTTGAAGGCGATGGCGCTACGGATCGCGGCATGCTCTTCCTGCGGAAACAGGTCGAGAATGCGGGTCACTGTGCTCGGGGCGTTGGCCGCATGGATCGTGCCGAAGACGAGATGCCCCGTCTCGGCGGCGTGGATCGCCGTCTTGAAGGTCTCCACGTCGCGCATCTCGCCGACCACGATGATGTCGGGATCCTCGCGAACGGCGTGCTTCATCCCGATCTCGAAACTCCGCACGTCGGTGCCGATCTCCCGCTGGTTGATCAGGCACTTGTCGTCGGTGTAGACGAACTCGATCGGATCCTCGAGCGTGAGGATGTGCTTGCGGTAGTTTTGGTTGATGTAGTTGAGCATCGAGCCGATCGTCGTGCTCTTGCCGGAGCCCGTCACGCCGGCGAGTAGCACGAGCCCCTGGTCGAGCTGGCAGAGCCGCTCGATCGCCGGCGGCAGGAAGAGCCCCTTGAAATCGGGAATCGTGTTGTTGACGCGGCGGGCGACGAGTCCGAGCGACCCCTGCTGATAGAGCAGGTTCACGCGAAACCGCCACTTCACGCCGTCGACGACGGCGGAATGAGCGAAGTCGGCGCCGCCGTCGTGCTCGAGGATCTTCCGCTGCCGGTCATCGAGCATCGGCAGGCAGAGCCGTTCCATCTGCTCGTCGTCGAGTTTCGGGGCCTTGAGCGGCTGGAGCGCGCCCTTCACCCGCATGAACGGCGGCTGGCCCACCTTGAGGTGCAGGTCACTGCCCTGCAGCTTGACGAGCGCCTCGAACAGGCGGTCGATCTCGAGCGGAGTGCGGGGGCCTTGGGCGGACCGCACACCGGAGGCCGCCTCGGTGGTGGGTGATTCGCTGGTGGCCATCGTGCGGGAGGGCGTGAAAGCGGAGAATCGGGAAAAACGCGGGGCAGGAGCGGGCGGTATGGATCAGCGGGGCGCGGGACGGACGGGAATCCCCCGGCGGGCGAACTCCTCCTTGACCGACCGGATCGTACACTCTCCGAAGTGGAAGATGCCAGCGGCCAGAGCCGCGTCGGCGCCCCCGATGGTGACGGCGTCGGCGAGGTGCCCGGGGCCGCCGGCGCCGCCGCTGGCCACGACCGGAATCCCCACGGCGCGGCTCACGGCCGCCGTGATCTCAAGGTCGTACCCGTCCCGGGTGCCGTCGCGATCCATGCACGTGAGCACGATCTCGCCGGCGCCGAGTTCCTCCACCCGGCGGGCCCAGGCCACGGCGTCGAGCCCCGTCGGCAGGCGGCCGCCGTTGATGAACACCTCCCACACCTCGCGTCCGTCGCGGGTCACCCGCTTGGGATCGATGTTCACGACCGTCGCACAGCTGCCGAGCCGGTCGGCTACGGCGGTCACAAGCTCCGGCGTGCGAACCGCCGCCGAGTTGATGCTCACCTTCTCGGCGCCTGCCTGCACGAGCCGCGCGGCGTCGTCGAGCGTGGCGATCCCGCCGCCGACGGTGAACGGCATGTAGATCGTCTCGGCGACCCGACGGACGACGTCGAGCATGATCGCCCGCCCCTCGTGGCTGGCGGTGATGTCGAGAAACACCAGTTCGTCGGCCCCCTCGGCCTCGTAGCGGGCGGCGACCGACACCGGATCGCCGGCATCGACGAGGTCGAGAAACTTCGTCCCCTTCACGACCCGGCCCCGCTCCACGTCGAGGCAGGGGATGACCCGTCTGGCGAGCGTCATCCCGGCCGCCTCGTGCCGCCGATCGTGCCCTCGTCGGGGCTCGAGGCCGTGGCGTAGAGCCGGCGCGGAATCCGCCCGGCGAGGAAGGCCTGCCGCCCCGCGATGCAGGCCCCCCGCATCGCCGCGGCCATCCGCAACGGGTCGGCCGCATGGGCGATCGCCGTGTTGAGCAGCACGCCATCGACACCGAGCTCCATGGCGGCGGCCACGTCGCTGGCGGTGCCCACGCCCGCGTCCACGATCACGGGATAGTCCGGGTCGTCGCCCTTGAGATACTCCATGCAGATCCGCAGGTTGTTGGCATTGAGGATTCCCTGCCCGGACCCGATCGGACTGCCGGCGGGCATCACGCTGGCGGCCCCGAGGGCCTTGAGCCGCCTGGCGACCACGGGGTCGTCGCTGGTGTAGACGAGCACCGTGAAGCCGTCGTTGACCAGTCGCTCCGTCGCCGCCAGCGTGCCGACGGGATCGGGCAGGAGCGTCTTCTGGTCGCCGAGCACTTCGAGCTTCACCCACTCGGCGCCCGGGTTGCCGAGGTCGCGGAGCAGTTCGCGGCCGAGGCGGGCCACGCGCACGGCGTCGTCGGCCGTGTAACAGCCGGCCGTGTTCGGCAGCAGCGTGTATCGCGCGGCGTCGAGATGATCGAGGATGTTCTCGCCGGCGGCGTTCACGAGCCGCTCGCGGCGGACCGCCACGGTCACGCAGTCGGCCCCGGAGATCTCGAGGCAGCGGGCCATCTCCGCGTAGGTGGCATACTTGCCCGTGCCAACGACGAGGCGGCTCGCGAGCGTGACGCCGCCGACCACGAGCCGCCCGTCGGCGCACGTCTCGGCCGCAGCATCCGTCCGCATCGAGTCCCGCACCTCTGCCATCGCTGCCTCGCTCCCGCTCTCGTCGTCAGCCACCGCCCACGAGCGTGACGATCTCCACTCGATCACCTGCGGCCAGCATACAGCCTGCCAGACTCGCCCGCGGCACGACGGCCTCGTTCACCTCCACCGCCAACGGCCGGCCCGCGAAACCGAGCGCCACGACCACGTCGTGGGCGGTCGCGCCGCGGGCCACGCGATGCGGCTCGCCGTTGACCGCGACCAGGATCGTCTCCGCCGCGCCGTCCGGCGCGAGGGTCTTGACGGCGGTTTCCCGCCGCGGGCCGGGGCCCGTCACGGCGCCTTGTCGCCGCCGCCCCGCGGCCGGACGACGTCGAGAAGCAGCAGTGGATTCACGCCTCCGCCCGCAGCCGTCGCGGCCGCGTCCGTCCACGGCACGCCGTACGCCGCCGTCACGCCCGTGCTCACGTCGGTGACGTAGAGCACCGACTCGGCGAGCTTGTTCGCCTGCGGGCCGATGAAGCTCACGTGCCCCGGCATGAGGAGGAACTTCGGGTGCTTCACCTTTCCGGCCTTGAAGCCGAGATCCTTGAGCACGTTGTAGCGGTAGCCGACGGTGAACTTGGCCGTGTTCTGATTGAGCACGCCGCCGGACACGTCGCCCGTTTCGAAGTCGAGCATGAACAGCGCTTCCATGCCGTCGCCCACGAGCGTGGTGCAGACCGCGAAGGAGTCCTCGACGGCCGCCGCCGACGCGTGGGCGCGCCGCGGCTCGCCCCGCAGCCAGCCGCCGACGACCACGCCGAGGCCGACCGCCACCACGGCGAAAAGGACCTGGGAGCCGTACGGAACCCGCCCCTGTCCGCAACCGCTCTGCCGGGCATCGGTCATCGCATCACTCCTGAAGATGAATGGAAGAAGACGAAGGCAAGAATGCGGTCACGGTTTCTGGCCGTTGGGGGCGGCCACTGGCGGCGCTGGAGCGGGCACCGCCGGGTCGGCGGCCCGGCTGGCCCCGAGAGACAGGGCCGCGGCGGCCACCGCCGCCGACAAGCCAACTGCACGCAACCCGCGCCACGCCGCACGCATCGTGAATCTCCAAGAATTTCGCCACGCCAGACCGATGAGTGCATGGCCTGCCGCCGAACGACTTCAGTATAGTTGTCCCCGTTCCATCCATTTCAACCGGAGGCCCCCCGATGGCCGCTTCCCATCGTGCATCGACCCGCCGACCCGCCGCGGACCGCCGCGCCGTGCTCGTCGCCAGCGGTGATCTTCGCGAGGAGGCGAACCGCACCTGCTGGCCGGCCCAGCGGCAGATGGAGGCCGACCTCGCTGCCGCCTTCACACGGGCCGGATGGCGGCTCGACCGCGGCCACGGGGTGTCACGTTCCCGCGGCCACGGCTTTCTCGCCAGCGCCCGCGAGGGGCTCGACGCGTTCGCCACGATCGACCCCGCCGCGCCCCTCGTCGTGGCGGAGGCCGTCTGGCAGTACTCCAACCACGTGCTGCCCGGCCTCACCACCCACACCGGACCGATCCTCACCGTCGCCAACTGGTCAGGCCAGTGGCCGGGCCTCGTCGGCATGCTCAACCTCAACGGCTCGCTGACGAAGGCGGGGGTGCCCTATGCCACGCTGTGGGCCGACGACTTCGCGAGCCCGAGCTTCGACCGCCACCTGCGGGCCTGGCTCGACCGCGGCGCGGTGCATCACGACACCAGCCACGTCGTGCCGCTGGACCGCGTGCGCATCCCGGCGGCGCTGGTGCGACAGGGGGAGGCGATCGCCGCCGACCTCGTCCGCCGCAAGGCGCTGATGGGCGTCTTCGACGAGGGCTGCATGGGGATGTTCAACGCCATCGTCCCCGATCGGCTGCTGCACGCCACCGGCGTGTTCAAGGAGCGGCTCAGTCAGAGCGGGCTGTACCACGAGACGATGCAGGTCTCGGACACCGAGGCGAAGGGCGTGCTCGCCTGGCTGGAGAAGGCGGGGATGACCTTCCACTTCGGGAAGGACGAGGCCACGGCGTTGACGCGGCGGCAGGTGCTGCTGCAGTGCAAGATGTACGTGGCGGCCCTGCGGATCGCCGACCGTTTCGGCTGCGATCTCGTCGGCATCCAGTATCAGCAGGGGCTCAAGGACCTGCTCCCGGCGAGCGACCTCGTCGAGGGCATGCTCAACGATGCGCGGCGGCCGCCGGTCACGGCCGCGGGGTCCGCCCGCGTCCTCTACAAGGGAGCGCCGCTCGTGCACTTCAACGAGGTGGACGAGTGCGCCGGCCTCGACGGGCTGCTCACGCAGCGGATCCACGCCGCCCTCGGCGAGCCGGTGGAGAACACGCTCCACGACGTCCGGTGGGGGGACTGGGACCGTTCCGGCACGACCGACCAATGGGTATGGGTGTTCGAGATCTCGGGCGCGGCACCGCCGGCCCACTTCATCGGTGGCTGGAAGGGGGCGCAGGGCTTCCGCCAGCCGCCCATGTACTTCCGCCTCGGCGGCAGCACGCTGGCCGGCGTGAGCAAACCCGGCGCGATCGTGTGGAGCCGAATCTGGGTCGACGGCACGGGGGGCACGGAGAAGCTCTGCATGGACATCGGCCGGGCGGACGTGGTGCGTCTGCCCGAGGCGGAGACCCGCCGGCGACTCGACGCCACGACGCCCTGCTGGCCGATCATGCACGCGGTCACGCACGGCGTCTCCCGCGACCAGATGATGGCCCGCCACAAGGCCAACCACGTGCAGGTCGCCTACGCCCGCGACGCCGCCGGCGCCGAGCGGGCGGCGCTGGCGAAGGCCGCCTGCGCCAGGGCCCTGGGCATCGAAGTTTCGTTGTGCGGCACCCGCGGCCCGGGGGGCGCGGCGGCGGTCCGCTGGGACGCATGAGGCCGGGCGACGCCCATGACCCGGTAGGATAGCCGCACCCCGCGCGGCGGGAGTTTCGCCACTCATGGACCACCACGCATGACCAAGATACGCGGCTACCTGGGCATCGATGCCGGCACGCAGGGACTGTCGGTGATCTTCACCGACGAGGAGATGCGGATCCGAGCCGCCGGCGCCGGTTCCTATGACATGGTTCCCGGCCTCGACGCGGGCTGCTACGAGCAGCGGCCGGCCGACTGGGAGGCGGCGCTCGGCGGCGCCATGGCCGATCTCCGCGGGAAGCTGGCCGCGGTCGGGATGGAGATGGAGGTGCTCGCCATCGGCATCTCGGGGCAGATGCACGGCGAAGTGCTCGCCGACGCGGCGGGGGCGCCGCTCGGCCCGGCACGGCTGTGGTGCGACGGCCGCAACGAAGCGGAGGGGCACGAGCTCACGGAACGGCTGGGCGTGAAGATGCCGAAGCGGATCACGGCCGCCCGCTGGCTGTGGACGATTCGCAACCAGCCCGAGAAGGCCGCGCGGACGGCCCACATCACCACGCCCGCCGGCTGGATCGCCCACCTGCTCACCGGCGGCTGGACGCTCGGCATCGGCGACGCCGCCGGGATGTTTCCCATCGACCAGCGGTCGCTCGACTACGACACTCGGCTGCTCGCCGATTTCGACGCGCTCGTCGCCACGCTCCCCGGCGGCCCGCGGGTGCCGCCGCTCGGCGACCTGCTCCCGGCCGTGCGACGGGCGGGCGCGGACGGCGGCACCCTCGACGCCCGCGGCGCGAAACTGCTCGGGCTGCCGCAGGGCATTCCGGTGGCGCCCGCGGAGGGAGACCAGCCGGCGGCGCTGGCCGGTTCGCTGATCGGCGACGCCGGCCAGGTGTCGATGAGCTTCGGCACGAGCGTGGTCGCCAACGCGGTCGGCGATCGGCCGTTTCAGGGCATCGCCCGGGCGATCGACCACTTCTGCGCCCCCGACGGCAAGCCGATCAACATGGTGTTTCTGCGGAACGGCACCACGGCGATGAACACCGTGGTGGGGATGTTTGGCCAGGCGTTGCCGGCCGGTGGCGATCAGGCCGCCGCGTTCGCGGCCGTGATGCCGCAGGTGCTCACGGCGCCCGACGACTGTGGCGGCGTCGCGGCACTGCCCTTCCTCGACGACGAGCCGGGGCTCGGTGTGTCGCGCGGGGGCACGGCCGGCCTGATCGGCCTCGACGCCACGAACGCCACGCCGGGCAACGTGGCCAAGGCGATGCTCCTGGCCACGATCTTCAACCTCCGCATGGGCAGCGACCTGCTCGACACCCAAGGCTTTCCGCGCACGGAGATCATCCTCTCCGGTGGCCTGACGAAAACGCCCGGTCTCGCCCAGATCCTCGCCGACGCGTTCCACACGCCGGTCGTGCTGCTGGACGGTGCCGACGAGGGCACGGCCTGGGGCGCGGCTTTGATGGCGAAGTTTCGTGCCGAGACGCTGGCCGGCAAGGCGACGACCTGGCCGGCCTTCCTGCAACGCCACGCCACCGGCACGCCGACGCGGTTCACGCCCCGGCCGCAGGCGGCCGCCGCGCTCGACCGGGCGTTCGCGCGGCACCAGCGGCTCCTGGCGATTCACGCACAGCTCGACGCGGCCATCCATGGCTGAAGCGGCATGCCGACACACGCGGCCCGCAGGCCGGTCTTCCTGATCGTCGCCGCGCTCGTCGTGACGACGCTTGCCCCAGGCTGCGGCCGGTCGGCTCGGGCACCGCGGCGCCGGCCGCTCGTCGGCGCGGTCGTCGTCGCCGGCACTCCGGCCGTCTCGGGTGCGGTGAGCCTCTATCCGCGAGCTGGCCACACCGGCCCGGTGGCGACGGCCGAAATCCGCGCCGGCCGGTATGCGTTCACCGACACCACCGGCCCGACCGCGGGCCCGCATCGCGCGGTGATCGTGTTCCTGCGGGATGCCGCCGAGGCGCACGCCTTCCAGCCGCGGCGCGGCAAGGCCCGACCGCCGCAACCGGCCTCGCCGCCGGCGGCGGCAGATGGGGACGATCCGACTGCCGCCGCCGATGAACCCGCCGCCGCCGACGAACCGGCCATTGATTCCGGCGAACCGCCCCCTCAGCCCCCCGCTCCGCCTCCGGCAAACATGCGCGAGTTCGACGTCGAGGTGCCCGCCACCGACCCGCCCCGACTCGACTTCACGATCGACCGCGGAGTTTCCCCGTGACTGCTCGTGGCCCGCGCATCGTCGCCATCTCACGCCGCCCCGGTCTGACGCTCGTCGAACTCCTCGTCGTGATGGCGATCATCGGCCTCCTGGCGGCGATGCTCATCCCGACGATCCAGGGCGCGCGCGAGGCGAGCCGACGGCTGTCGTGCCTGAACAACATCCGACAACTCGGCCTCGCCGCCGGCGTCCATCACGACGCCCGCGGCCGCTTTCCCGCCGGTAGCCTGATCGCCGCCGACGGCACGTCGTGGGGGCTGACGGTGCCGCTACTGCCCTACCTCGAGGAGCAGGTACTGTTCGACACCGTCGTGCTGCACACAGGCGGCGCCTGCGGGCAGGTGCGGGCGTTGCAGGCCGCCGGCAGGCCCGATCCCGCGTCGCGGCGGCCGGCCGTGCTCGGCTGCCCGTCCGACCCGCAGGCCGGCCGGCCCTTGCAGAGCGGCCCATCCGGCCCGCTGCCGAATTCGGGCGACTGCGGCATCGTCCGTCCGGGCAATTACCTGGGCGTGGCGGGCCGCGAGGAGGGGGTGGATGCCACGCAGCCGATCAACAAGTGCTACACCAGCCGGGGCATCGCTGCGGGCTCGGGCCTCTTCTTCGACGACAGCCGCACGCGGATGAAGGACGTCGCCGATGGCCTCTCCAAGACGCTCGCCATCGGTGAGCGGGGCGTGCCCGAGAACCTCGGCTGGGGCTGGGTGATCGCCGGCGGACAGGAGTGCGAGCAGTATCTGGCCGCCGCCCGCGGCGTCTTTCGCCCGCTGCGACCAGGCAATGCCGCCACGGCCGACGAGGAACTGCTCCACTGGTGGAGCTGGCACGCCTCGGGCCCGCACTTCGCCCTCGCCGACGGCAGCGCCCGGGCGATCTCCCCCGACGTCGACCACGCCCTGTTCATGGCCCTGGCCACCCGCGCCGGGGGAGAGGTCGCGGCGGTGCCGTGACCGGTGGGGCTGCCACATATTCGCGGCTCATGCGTGTGGTCCAAGAAGCCCCGGGTGGAAACCCGGGGACTCCGGGCATGAAAACCAGCCCGCCTTCCATGCCGGATGACGGCGCGCAATTTTCTGGTTCAAACCCAGATCGCATGGCACCTGGGAAGGCATGCCACCCGGAGTCCCCCGGCTTCCGCCGGGGGCTTTTTGTGCGCGTGACGCGTGTGGTCCAAGAAACCCCGGGTGGAAACCCGGGGACTCCGGCCACGAAAACCACCCCGCGGTCACGACACCGCGAGCATCCGCTCGAGCGCCGTCACGGCCCACCGTGCCGTCTCGTCGTCCACGCGGATCACGTTGACGGGCTTGCCCGCCTCCAAGTGCTCCAGGCTCCAGCAGAGGTGGGCCAGATCGATGCGATACATCGTCGCGCACATGCAGATCGTGGGAGAGAGGAAGCGGATCGTCTGCTCGGGGTGGTTCTGCTCCAGCCGCTTGACGAGGTGCAGCTCGGTGCCGATCGCCCACTTCGACCCCGGCGGCGCCGCCGCGACCGTCTTGAGGATGAAGCTCGTGGAGCCCGTCAGATCGGCCTTGTCCACCACCTCCATCGCGCACTCGGGATGGACGAGGATCTTCACGCCCGGGAGGTTGGCCCGGAAGGCGTCTACGTGCTCGGGACGAAACATCGCATGCACGCTGCAATGCCCCTGCCAGAGAATGACGCGGCTCTTCTCCAGCTGGGCCCGGGCGTTGCCGCCGAGCGTGGGATCGTGCGGGTTCCACACGCTCATCTCGTCGAGCGGGATGCCCATCTTCCGCGCCGTGTTGCGGCCCAGGTGCTGGTCGGGAAAGAAGAGCACCCGCTTGGTGCGGGCAAACGCCCAGTCGAGCACGGCCCGGGCGTTGCTCGACGTGCAGACGATGCCGCCGTGGCGGCCGCAGAAGGCCTTGAGGCTGGCGGCCGAGTTGATGTAGGTGACGGGCGTGACGTCGGCGGTGTCGATCACGGTGCCGAGATCGGCCCAGGCGTCTTCCACCTGCTCGATGGCGGCCATGTCGGCCATCGAGCAGCCGGCTGCCATGTCGGGGAGCACGACCGTCACCCGCCGGCCGCCGCGGGCGGCGACCTTCTCCGGGGTGTTCACGAGGATATCGGCCGTCTCGGCCATGAAGTGGACGCCGCAGAAGGCGATCGCCTCGCAGGCGTCGCGGCCGGCGGCCGACTTCGAGAGCTGGTAGCTGTCGCCCTGGAAGTCGGCGTGGGCGATGACGCCATCCTGCTGGTAGTGGTGGCCGAGGATCACGAGCCGCGGGCCCATGCGGCGGCGGACGGCCTCGATCCGCGCGTCGAGCTCGGCGTCGCCGAGGCCGCGGTAGTGAGCGAAAGGCTGCGGAGCGGGAGCGAGTGTGGCGGGCGTCATCGACACCAGTATACGCCCGTCGAACGGCCGGCGGCCGTGCGGTATACTGCCGCCCTCCTGGGGCCCGCCGGCAGCGGCCGGCTGCGGCGCCCCGGCACATGTCTCGGCGGCCCCAGGCCGCCACGCACGGGAAGGACGGCGACGGCACGATGGCGCGAAAAGTGGTGAATCGCAAGGAACTGCGGGCACAGGCGGAGGCCGCGGAGGCCCGCGGCAAGACGAAGAAGGCCGCCAAGGAGAAGCCGGCCAAGGAGAAGAAGGAAAAGGCCGCCAAGGAGCCGAAGAAGGCCGCCACCAAGAAGCCAAGCCGGAAGAAGGTCGCCAAGGAGGTCCGCATGAAGGCCTACTGGGGCGTGTTCAACCAGGCGATGAAGCGGCTGGCGATGTTCGAATACGCCGACAAGAAGGCGGCTGAGAAGAAGGCCGCCGAATTGGGCGGGAACCACTTCATCCAGCTCCTCAAGGAAGCGATCTCGGAGTGACCGAGACCGGCCGCCGCCCGCACGCAGGCAACCCGGCCCTCCGGGCCTGGCGCTCGCACAAAAAGCCCCCGGCGGGAGCCGGGGAGAATGATGTACGCGAACCTGCGGCATCCTGCCGCAGTTCGCTTGGCGGGCCGTCATCCGGCATGGACGGCGGGGTGGTTTTCGCACCCGGAGTCCCCGGGTTTCCACCCGGGGCTTCTTGGAGCACGCGCGCCATAGACACACAAAAAGCCCCCGGCGGGAGCCGGGGGACTCCGGGTGGCATGCCTTCCCAGGTGCCATGCGATCTGGGTTTGAACCGTAAAATTGCGGGCCGTCATCCGGCATGGACGGCGGGGTGGTTTTCGCACCCGGAGTCCCCGGGTTTCCACCCGGGGCTTCTTGGACGGGTGACAAGACCGATTCCCAAATCAACGGATCTGCAAAACCACGGTCGCAAGCGGATTCCTGCAGCGAGGACGCTCTGTCGAGCCACACGGCGCAACATCAAAACCCGCGGCTGCGGGCGGCACGGCGGTCGCGGGCGGCTCACGGCCAGGGGCTTTTCCAGTCCCCCCAGGCGGCGAGATACCGGGCCAGGCCCGGGCTGGTCTCGGCCTTCTTCTCGATCCACCCGCGGGCCTGCTCGATCAGGGCATGTTCCCGCTTGACGTCGATGTCGCCGGCCACCACCCGTGACCGCAGAAACACGAAATACGTGTCGAGCACGTCGCCCCGGCAATAGTCGTGGATCTCCGCCGCCTTCCCGGCGTCCCACAGGTCCTGCACCATGTGGCCGGCCACGTCCATCTTGCCCGGCTTGCCGATCAGGTTCGCCGCCAGCGACAGGCCGCCGGTGAACCGCGAGGCGCCCGAGTTGGTGAGCCACTCGTGGAGGTCGAAGTGGGCGGCCGTGTTGTAGCGATAGCGGGGCTGGTCGAAGTTTCGCGCGTCCTCGGCGAACCAGTCGGGGATCGGCAGGCCGTAGCGGAAGGCGCACAGCTCCAGGAGCGGGATGTCGAAGCCCCGGCCGTTGAAGCTCACCAGCCGCGGCCGCTGATACTTCATCCACCCCGCCCAGAACTGCTTCGTGATCTCGTGCGGCCGCGACTGCTGCTCGTCGAGGGCCACGAGATCCTGCAAGGCGAGGTCACGGCCGAGTTTGGCCACGACCAGCGACACCGGCACCTGGAACGTGTAGGGAATGAAATCCTTGCCGTTCTCGGCGAGCAGTTCCTGGCGGTAGCGGGCGATGGCCGCAGCGGCCGTCAGCCCCGCGCCCGGATAGCGCAGTCGGGAGACGAGGTCGCCGTCGGCCACGCTCTCGATGTCGAAGACGAGGGATTTCGTGTCGGTCGCGGCCATGACGTGGCTCACCGCCGGGCCAGCGGGTGCCGGAGCGGCAGCCAGGCGCCGTCGGCCTTGCTCGAAGCCACCGCCTGCTCGATGAAGTACATCCCCTCGACGCCGTCGTGGATGTTGGGGTAGACGGTGTTCGTCCGCTCGACGGCCCCGCCGCCGGCCGCCTCGGCCATGGCGTCGAAGGCGGCCCGATAGACGTTGGCGAAGGCCTCGAAGAACGCCTCCGGATGACCTGAGGGAAGCCGGCAGGCGGCCCGGCCCGAGTCGTTCATGAACGGAGCGTTGGGGTCGCGGGTGTAGAGCTGGTGCGGCTTGCCGTTGTGCCGCACGAGCATCTTGTTGGGCTCCTCCTGACACCACTCCAGGCTGCCGAGCGTGCCGTCGATCTGGATCCGCAGGTCGTTCTCGCGGCCGTGGCTGATCTGCGAGGCCGTCACCGTGCCGAGGGCGCCGTTCTCGTAGCGGATCACGGCGGTGCCGTAGTCGTCGAGCGGCCGGCCCGGCACGAAGATCTTCAGATGGCCGCTGATCTTCTCAGGGAGCAGCCCGGTCATGTAACGGCCCAGGTTGTAGGCGTGGGTGCCGATGTCGCCGAAGCAGCCCGCCGCGCCGCTCTTGGCAGGGTCGGTCCGCCAGGCGGCCTGCTTCTGCCCCTCGCTCTCGAGCCGGGTCCGCAACCAGCCCTGGATGTACTCCGCCCGGATCGCCTGGATCTCGCCGAGTTGACCGGAGAGGATCATCTCCCGGGCCTGGCGGACGAGCGGATACCCGGTGTAGTTGTGGCTCACGGCGAACACGGACCGCGACGTGGCCACCGCCTTCGCCAGGTCCTCCGCCTCGGCGAGGGTGAGCGTCAGCGGCTTGTCGCAGACGACGTGGAAGCCGGCCTCGACCGCGGCCTTGGCCACGGGAAAGTGCATGTGATTGGGGGTCGTGATCGACACGAAGTCGATCCGCTCTCCGGCCGGCAGGGCCCGCTCCTTGTCGAACATCTCCTGATAGGAGCCGTAGGCCCTCTCCGGGGCGACGTCGTAATCGGCGGCGCTGGCCTTGGAGCGGGCCGCGTCGCTGGAGAATGCCCCGGCCACCAGGGCGGCGCGGTTGTCGAGGACCGCCGCGGTCACATGCACCCGCCCGATGAACGAGCCCTGCCCGCCGCCCACGATGCCCATCCGCAGTTTGCGGCCCAGCGTTCCATTGGTCGCCATAGCGCTGTTCCTTCTCCCTTGCCTGTCCCGATGCATGCTCCTCGGCTGCGCCGCCCCGTGGCGGCCGCCGGAGGCTGGGGACTCTAGCACACCGCCGGCCCGGCTACACGGGGCGGGGCCGTTGCCGCGGACATGGCGGACAGCCTACGATGCGCCGACGGGCTGGGGCAGAACTGACCGCCCGCCTCCACCCTCGGACATGCCATGGGATTTCAGGACCGGGGTTATTACCGTTCGTCACCCGGATCGTTCGCGTCCGAATGGAGCGGCGTGTCGATCATCATCGCCCTGAATGTCGGCCTCTGGCTGGCGAACTTCATCCTCTCGGGCGATCTGATCCGCGAGGTGTTCCCCCTGCGGCTGTGCCTCAACGACATCTTTTCGCTGCACTCGAACCTCACCAGCCATCCCTGGAACTTCTGGCAGCTGCTCACCTACGGCTTCCTCCACGACGGCCCGAGCCTGGAGCTGCAGGACACCCTGCGGGCCTTCGGCCGCACGCAGACCTACTCGCCGTTCCATCTCCTCGGCAACATGCTGATGCTCTTCTTCTTCGGCCGCGAGGTCGAGGCGACGATGGGGCGGGCCGAGTTCCTCCGCTTCTATTGCACGGCGATCGTCATGGCGGGGCTGTTCTGGGTGGTGGGGGAGCAGTTCCAGGAGCCGGGGATCAACGTCCGGCTCGTGGGGGCCAGCGGCGGCGTGATGGCGGTGCTCGCCGTCTTCATCTGGTACTTCCCGCAGCAGACCGTCTATTTCTGGGGCGTGCTGCCGGTGCCGGTGTGGGCGCTCGGCGTGCTCTACATCGCCATCGACTTCGGCGGCGCCCTGACCGGCGGCCGGGGCGTGACGCAGGAGTCGAAGCTGGTGGTGGCCCACATCGCCCACCTGGCCGGCGCCGCCTTCGGCCTGCTCTACGCCTGGCGGGGCTGGAGCCTGGAGGACTTCGGAACCTGGACGCAGCAGCTCCTCCGCCGCCGGCCGCGGATGCGGGTCGTGCATCCCGGCGCCGACCAGGCCGATGAAGAAGACGAGGAGGCGCTCCACGAGATGGTGGACCGCATCCTCGCCAAGATCAGCCGCAGCGGCGAGTCGAGCCTCACGCCCGCTGAGCGGGCGACGCTCACCCGCGCCAGCCGCAAGCTCAAGGATCGCTCGCGGTAGAGCCGGTCACCGCGGCATGGCTGCCGGCAGGGCGGCGGTGCGGCCGTCGGGCCGGGCCTGCATCCGCAGGCGGGTGATCACCGCCACCACTTCCTCGAACTTCAGTTCGTCGAGGTGGCCCGAGAGCGTGGCATGCGTGCGGCCGTGGATGTCGAGGATCGCGACGTTGGGCGTCTGGGGCACCATGCCGAAGTGCCGCCGCATGCTGTCGTCAAAGTCGAGCCACACCGAGACGAACTCGGATTCCTTGCGGAGCCGCGACCGGGCCACCGCCCGCAGCGGCTTGGGCACCTCCGGGATGCAGGCCACCGGGATGACGTGCACGTCGGGCACACGGGCATTCGCCGGCCAGCCGGGGAGACCGACGACCGGCTGCCGCGACCACTCGGTCGCCGGCGCACCCGCCGCGGTCGGATGGAAGCGAACGTGCAGCTTGCGGCCGATTTCCAGGGCCGCCTCGGCCCCGTGACGGTCGGCATAGACGAGCGCGACCACGTCGCCGCGCAGGAGCGCCGTCTCGCGGCGGTTCTTGAACTGGTCCTCGAGGATGACGTCCACGACGCGGTCGGCCACCTGGGCCGATGCGTCCGGCACGACGCCGAGCACGAGGCACGACGCGAGCAGCGGCAGCCACAGATAACGGGGGCGCAGGCATCTCGCAGGCGGCTGATTCATGGGGCACCGTTGGGGTGAGTGAAGCGAGGGAGGTACCGCGCCATCGGCCGCCGGGGCAAGGCGTGTTTCAGGCCGCGACCCGGAGTTCGCCGGCGCTCGCCGGCGCCGCGGCAAGTTCCCCGGCCGCATCGCCCCCCGCGTCGGCGTCGCCACCTGCGGGCCGCACGAGCGCCAGGATCGCCGGCAGCATGACCAGCGACGTGATCGTGCAGGTCGTGACGCCCAGCGTGAGCACACGGCCCAGGCTCTCCAGGCCCTTGTGGCTGGCCACCATCAACGCGCCGAAGCCGAGGATCGTGGTCAGCGCGTCGACGAGCACGGAGTTGGCGGTGGAGGCGCTGATCCGGTAGGGCCCCGGCCGCTCCAGGGCGTCGTGGACGATGTGCACGCCATAGTCGACGGCGATGCCGAGAATCAGCGGAATGCCGATCAGGTTCGCGGGGTTGAGGTCGATGCCGACCAGGCCCATGAGGCCGAGCGTCTGCGCCATGCCCAGGGCCAGGGGCAGCGCCGCGAGCAGCGCATGCTGGATGCTGCGGAAGTCGAGCCACAGCACGGCCAGGATCACGATCAGGGAGTACAGCGCAGCCTGCTCGTAACTCCGCTTCATCTCCAGCGACGCCTCGTAGGCCTGGAGCGGATTGCCCGTGGCCCGCGGGTCGACTGCGCGGACGTCCTTCACGAACCGCTCCAGCGAGTCGAAGTTCCAGATGTCGCCACGGCCGTAGATCTTCAGCAGGTGGCGGCCGCTGGAGCCCACGAACCGCTCCACGAGGCTCGGCGGCAGGTCGGCGAGCTGCGGCGGCTCGGGATCGGCGACGCCGGCGAGGGCGTGGAGGCGGGTGAGCAGATCGCCCGCGGCCCGCTGCTGGAAGGCGGCCAGCGTCCGGAAGCAGTCGTCCGGCCCCATCCGCCGCAGCGCCTCGCGGGCCCGCTCCAGATGCCATGCGGTCCGCAGGCCGCCGGGCCGCTTCACCGCCTCCCCTTGGGCCCAGCCGAGCGTCTCGCCGAGGGCTTCGAGCCGATCGACCGGGATCTCCGGCGGCCGCTCGGGCAGGTTCGCCAGCCGGCCGCGGATCCGCGCGATGATCGGTCGCTTCAGGTCCTCGTCCACGGGCAGCAGCGACGCGATCTCGTCCACCCGCTCCACGCTGGGCAGCGCCTTGAGCTGCTCCTTCCGCGCAAGCAGCTCCTCGCGCGAGTCGGCGATCGACAGCGCGTACCACACGCTCTGGTCACACTCCTCGAGCAGTTTCTTCTCGACGGCCACGCTCTCCAGGCCGTCGGGCTGAAGGTTGAGCAGGTTGTGGTCGTAGTCGAGCTCGTGGAGCCCCCCCGCCAGCGCCATCGTGCCGGCCATCGCCGCCAGCGCCACGAACCGCGGATGCCGCAGGACCGGCGCCAGCCAGGCATGCACGGGCACCGGTTCGGGAATCCGGCCCCCGAGCCGGCTGCGGTCGACGATCGCCACCACCGCCGGCAGCACGAGCAGCTCCGCCGCGCAGCAGAGGAGAATGCCCCCGCCGGCGATCATGCCCAGCTCCGCCACGCCGACGAAACTCGTCAGCGCGGCGCAGAAGAAGGCGACGGCCGTGGTGATCGCG